>Ga0105054_10000129_pt1 | contig 95126 bp, 99 predicted proteins | sample BON02_FD_78091 | JGI IMG/M metagenome (GOLD analysis project Ga0105054, IMG submission 78091) | Freshwater microbial communities from Lake Bonney liftoff mats and glacier meltwater in Antarctica - BON-02 (megahit assembly) | ecosystem: Environmental > Aquatic > Freshwater > Ice > Glacier...
AATATACATCAGTATGTCAATAATATTACATGCCTACACTTTGGCGCTCGAAAAACTCCTCATCTCATTGATTTGTAAGGCTTGGGCGCTCAAAAACGAGCAATCGGAACGGGGAACTTCAGGTTAAAGAATCCATGCAGGGAAACATCAATGACACGGGACCATTGACCGATATCCATCGCCGGCATGATGGCGTCATCGTGGATACCGGCGTTGTTGATAACGACTTGTATCGGTCCGTCGGTGAGCAAGTCTTGCAGTGTCGCGCTGGTTTGTGCCGGATCAGTGACGTCAAATGCGACAGCCTGCGCCGAACCACCTGCGGTAATAATGGCTGCAGTCAGGCGCTGCGCCTGCTCCAGGTTCCCATTGGCATGAACGAAGACATGATGACCATCGCTCGCCAATTGACGACAGATTGCGGTGCCGCTGCTGCCGCTGCCACCGGTGACCAGTGCGCGTTTCATCCCGTGTGCATTTCCGTGTGTTGTGCGTCGATCACGACAGTGGCGCGCCCGTTCAATATTTCCAATTCACCGACGAATAATACGAATTGATAGATGACCTGGTTCCCGTCACCGATCAGTTTTTCAGCATCTACGATCAATTGTCCCGGCAGATCATCGAGGCGATCCCTGCCAATCTTCACGTCCCTGATGCTCGCCAGATAGCCTGCGCGCGGTTTTGCTGCGGAATTTCCAGCAAGACCGCCATGAACCGCCATGGCCTGTGCCGCATATTCGACCCCGCAAACAGCGGGTAATTGCCTGTCACTGCACAAGGGATTGTTCTGGTCGTGATGAGACTGGCTGATGCAGCGGATTCCCGACATATCCCATCGAACTACGCCGTCCAGCAGGCACATTGCCCTGCTGTGCGGTATCAGCAAGGCAATATCAGCTTTGTTCAGCAACATGGCGTCACCGCAATACGCAATTGATTCCCTGGTGGACAATCGATAACAACAGTTTCGGCTACTTTGCGTGCCAGGATGCCGAGTAAAGGCAGGCTGCGCGCAGCAGGTACCCCGCTGCGCAAGGCTTCGAGTCCAGCGCTTTGCATGCGAGTCTCGCTTTCCTGATGTGGTCCAAAACAGATATCCAGACTGGCAAACGACTGGCGGGTCGCTTGGGGCGTCAAGACCAAAGCCATGCCAAAGCTCGCGTTGATCGGGCGGATGGTGTGCAGAGGCTCTGGATAGGCCTGATCGTAAGCAATCAGCACGACAGGATTGGCATCCACAACAACCTGGACAGCGGCGTCCAGTAAACCTGCAGCAAAGCTGCTGTCATGGCCACACAGGCTGGTTGAGGGCTTCCTGCTGCGTGTAGCGATGCTCCAATATCCGGCTGGTGCATTGTGTACGGAATTGTGAAAGCGTGTCGGTGATATGTTCCGTTCCGTGGTGGCGAGTGCTTCGCATATCTGATGGAGATTCTCGCCGTCGCCCTGAGAGGATGTGAACACGCTGGCAGTTGCCGTGGCATCCCGGGCGGCATGCAGCAGTGCCTCACAGCCGGCTGCAATGGCGAGCTTCACCGGTATGCCGACGCGCCGCCGCTCTGCGGGGGGCAGTAGTTCGCTGGCAGTGACGACCGTGGGGGCGTGCACGTAGGTTGTGGCTCCTGCCAGCAGCGGACGGCTGGCCTGCCAGCCGCACAAGCCGGGCCCGATCAAGCCTGCTCCTTCAACGAATATTCGCATCATCCAGCAGTACCCAGCAGCAGACTGCAATTGCTGCCGCCAAATCCAAACGAGTTAGTCAATACCCGGCGCACTTCGGCATCCCGATTTTCGAGCAAGTAGTTGCATTGCAGCGCGGGATCAATGTCTTTGGTATTTATGCCGCCAGGCAGCAGTTCATTCCGTATCGCCAGCATGGCGATGATCGCTTCAGTGATTCCGGACGCGCCCAGCAGATGCCCGGTCGCCCCTTTGGTTGAACTGACCGGGGTCTTGCCGCCGAAGATGGCAAACACGGCTTGATCCTCGCTGGCATCGTTGGCTTTGGTGGCAGTGCCATGCAGATTGATGTAGTCGACGTCGTTGGGGGCCAGTTGCGCCGTATCCAGGGCACTTTGCATGGCCAACCTGGCTCCCAGTCCCTCGGGGTGTGGCGTTGACATGTGGTAGGCGTCGCAGCTTTCACCGATGCCAAGCAGCATAATTGCGCCGGCGGCTGGTGATTCTGCTGCCCTTTCAAGCAGGGCAAATCCCGCGCCTTCACCTATGGAGATGCCATCCCGCTCGACGTCGTAGGGGCGGCAAGGCGCAGGCGACAGCAACTGCAGCGAATTGAAACCATAGAGTGTGGTCAGGCAAAGCGTATCCACTCCGCCCACCACTGCGGCATCGCATACGCCTGCCGTCATCATTCGTGCGGCATGGGCAAAAACCTTGGCCGAAGAGGAGCACGCTGATGAAATTACAAATGCCGGGCCCTGCAACCCCAGGTAACTTTGTACAAAATCCGCTATGGAAAAGCTGTTTTGTGTCTGGGCGTAGTGATAGTCCGCCGGCAACGCCTTGCTTATTACATCGCGGTGACGGTACGCGATTTCTGTTTGCAAAATTCCGGAAGTGCTGGTGCCCATGAAAACACCGACGCGCTGCGCACCATATTTTTCAGTGGCAGCAGCAACTGCGTCGGCAAATCCGTCGGTTTGCAGGCCGAATTGCGCAAGCCGGTTGTTGCGGCAATCGTAGGCATTGAGATCGGACCGAACGTGAAACGCATCCAGCCCGGGAACCTGCCCGATGCAGGTGTCGAGCATTGCAGTCTCGAAATTGCAGGACGCCAGACCGGATCGTCGCTCACGCATGGCGGCGATAGTCGCTCCCTGCCCGACACCCAGGCAGTTCACAATGGATATTTCGCTGATGGCAACGGGACGCAAGTGGATGGTGAATTAATGGATTAAAAGTGTTATCAAGTGCAGGTCACTGATGAGACCTGGTTGCCTGATATTCGGAGAAAATGCCATGGATAACCTGTCGATGAACATTTTCAAATCCGCAGGCTTGCAGCGTCATGATGACGTCCTTCGGCGGGGCGCATACTTCAATTGTTTCCCAGTAGTAACGCCATAATTTTGCCGTGTCGACTGACGCGTGGAACAGTCTCCCGACAGCAGGTACGAGCACATGCATATAAGCCTTCAAGAGTGCCTTGCCAACGTGACTTTCCGGGGGCGTGATCTCGAGGAGACAAATCCGTGCCCCGGGTTTTACGACGCGACGAAATTCGCCAAAAGCCATGGAAAGATCCGTGATATGCCGGAGTGCATAGCCCATACTGAGAAAATCAAATTCCGCATCTGAAAAAGGGACGGCTTCTGCTCTTCCTTCAACCAGACGAACACCGTGCGGAACCTTTGCGCTATTCAACATTCCTTTACTGGGATCCACACCGACGACCAGGCGCGGGTCACCGACAATCCGGGCCGCCTCACGTGCGACCAGCCCCGTGCCGACCGCGATGTCGATGACACTCATTCCAGCCGTCAACCCTGCGCGTTCCAGCGCCTGGCCCCGGTATTTCGAACCATTCCCAAGACCCAAAATACGGTCCATCCGGTCATAATCAACTGCGGTGTTTTCAAAGATGCTCGATATGAACTGTTTCTTTTCCGCTACATTGCTGAAGTAGTCGGGCATGGCAGGAATCGGCGATTTTACGGTTTTGGCAGGTATTTTCTGTGTATTTTTTTCATTGAATTTCTCAAACATGGTGGTTTATCTTTTTAATATGCTGGATGGAGGCGGTGGCGACGCTGGATTGCGTCAGTAGCCCCGTATGACACGCTGTTGGCAAAGACACGGATTTGAGTCCACAGGTCGCCAGTTGGTTCAGTAACGCAGGCAACACGGCTAGGGCAATTGGCTCGCCAGCATCTGTTCTTGCATGTGAACCATCGTGAAGCAACAATATGTCACCAGCGGCAAGGCCGCGGAGGAGGCGCTGCAATACCTGGGACGAGTTTCGGCTCACAGTGTCAAAACCCCTTCTGGTCCAGGCTACGTAATGCATACCGCGTTGTGCCAGCACCGGATCCAGCAAAGGACTGCGGAATCCTGCAGGTGCGCGGAAAAAGAGCGGCGACTGCCCGGCTATGCCGGCAATGACTGACTGTGCTGTATCCACTTCGCGGCGTAGCCGGAAAAAACCGTACAGCGCGAATGCCCAGGAATGACGGTAACTGTGATTCTCGACGCTGTGACCGCGCCGGATGATTTCCTTGACGATATCCGGGTGCGCGGCAGCCTTTTTGCCGATGCAAAAAAAACTGGCTTTTGCCTGGTATTGATCCAGTAGCTCCAGCACATGAGGCGTTACATCGGGATCCGGACCGTCGTCGAAAGTCAGCGCCACCTGTCGGCGCTGAATGGCTGATGCCGGCAGGCGCACCAGATTGGGGCCCAGCAGGCTTCCCCGTGGCCACAGCACTGCCGCTAGCACTGCTAGATGGTTGAGAGCGAGTGCACCCGTTACCCATGGCCATATATCGGGGTGCAGTACCAACGCGATGAGGCACGCCAGATGTAAAAACAGGGTAACCAATGCGAAAGGTGCAGGGTGCCAGCGACGAGGCAGTAGCGTATTTCCCGGACGGGTATGCGAGGCAGATATCATCATTTCGTAACTGTCTGCATTTGAAAAGTCTTGGGTGAAAACAAGCCTTGATTGAGAAAATGTTGCCACAAACGTTGCCATGTTTCCCAATCATGGCCGCCTGGTATTGCGACAACACGATGGTCCGGCAAGCGTTGCGCCAGCAATTCGCTGGCAGGAGCATAACGGTCCTCTTTTCCGTACCCTAGATGAATCGCCGGCAACGCAGGGGTGTCTGATCGGTAAGCCTTGAGCCATGTCAGCAATGCCTGTTCGTCGTCAAGGGGCTGATTTTTATCGGGCTGCCATTCATCGAGTCCACCATAACGTACAATTTCGGCAATTTTTCCGCGGTTGCCGAGATAAGGCGCGAGCAGGATCACGCCGTCAATTTCAGCCGGATGTGTGAGTGCGGTCAGCAACGCACCCATGCCACCCAGCGAAATGCCCAACAGCCAGATTTTCCGGTATTGGCCGCTGTGCGCCGGCAGGATGATGTCTTGCGCGAGACGTTCGCAGATGCTGCGCTCCAGGTAATAGTTCATGTGAGCGTCTGCCAGAATCGTGTCTACAGGCAGATGCCGCTCCCGCAGCGTTTGGACAAAGCCATGACGGAGAAAATCTTCCGGCGTGTCCGTTGCACCGGGCAACATCACCAGCAGTGCGCGATCATTGCCATCCTGTTGCGGCGCCCTGTCGTGGATGGTCTGCATCGATCCGTCAATCATGAAGAGTCATGGCTTTCGTTTCGTGCCCTGGCAATCAGGATGGCAGAAAACGCCAGGCTCAGAATGGCACCGATGCCCACGGCTGAGCCTATGGCGTACAACAACGGCACTTGTGAAAACGCAAGGACGCCGAAACCGATGACGGCGCACCAGTTGGCGAACAGCAGAGACATCAGGGTGCGCCCCAGATCCTGTGCGGAAGTCGCCTGGCGGTCAAAAAACAAAGCATAGTTGGAACCGACGGCGACAACCAGCAAGAGTCCGATCAGGTGGAAAAGGGACAGTTTCCCTACACTCAGAACCAGGATGGCAGCGGTGATTATGACCGCTGCTGACAGCGGCGCCAGGATATCGAGCACACGGCGCAGTGATCGCAGGCTTGCCAGCAACAGCAGGCCTATAGCCGCGGCGCCGGCCAGTGAATAAGTAACCATCTCATGGCGAAAAGTCTGGAATAACTGTTCCGAGTCACGCTTCAGATCGAGCAATACGACTGTGGTTATTTTCAGCAGCGCAATTTCCCGCTGGACAGCATCGCTATCGTTTACACCGCGTAGCGGAAGCATTGCCGCCCAACCATCGCTGCGTTTGATCAGCAGAGAGTCCAGTTTCAAGGCGAGGCTCGTCTGTTGCAGGCTGTTGCGATCGAGCAAGGGTTGTTTTTGTGCGGTTTCCGCGTCAGCAAGAAAGGGGGCGAACAAGTCCGGACGGTAGGGCAGGTCGCGCAGCGCCTGCCGCAGATTATTGCCCAAATCCGCCGGGGAGGGTATCGCGGCCTGACGGGAGCGTTGCGCGGCGAGACTGGGCAGATAGGCGGCGGGCGAATCGAAACCCTGCAATGCGCCCTGCTGCACCAAAGCATTCAAGGCAGTACTGATTTTTTCGCTGGCAGCGAGGGCACTTTCCTGGGTGTCGGCAATTGCCACTATCAGATAGCGTACGTCCGGCGCGCCGATATCCCCGCGCAGTTGTCCATCCAGATTCTGTTCACTGAGCGGAACCGGGCTGAGGCTGCCGAGATTGTCATTCCACAGCGGCTCCTGGCGCAGAGCCAGAAACAGCAATGCACAAACGGACAGGATGATCAATGGCATGCGCCAGGCAGGCGCCCGACTCACCAGGGCTGACAACCGGGCTGCGATGCCGGAATCTTCCAGGGCGACGAATCCGGGCGGCAGCATGGCAGGCAGTATCCAGCGCGTTACCGCAGCGGCGACGATCAGGCCGGTTATGGAAAACAGCCCGAGTTGTGCAAGTCCGGGAAAATCAGCGAACAGCATGACGCCGAAACCGCAAATGGATGTCAGTACGCCGAGCCGCAGCGTGGGCCAGATCCGGGTCAACGTGCTGCGCGATGTTTCCCCTGGAGTGATGCGCGTAAAGAGGTAGATGGCGTAGTCCACTCCTTCGCCGATCAGCGTGGCGCCGAATGCCAGCGTAATTCCGTGAACTGAACCAAAACCCAGACTGACGGCGGCCACACCGGCGAGCGCGCCGCTGGCTACAGGCAGGAGCCCCAGCAGTAGTATTTTTGGCGAGCGGTAAAGTGCAAGGAGCAGTGCCGCGACCAGCGCGGTAGCGATGAGAGAAAACCGCCAGGCGTCGCCTTTGATGTTCTCCCGTGAACTCACCGCAAAAACACCAGGGCCGGTCAGTAGAAGTTTTTGTCCGGTTGCTGCCGAGTTGCCCGTGGCAGTTGAAAAATTGCTGCGGATCAAGTCCAGAGCATGCTCCTGTGCATCGATGTCGAATCCGGCAGCCCGGGTTTGCGCGACGAGCAATGCGCGGTCACCATTTCGGGAAAACCAGACCCCGTGCCGCATTTCCGGTCTGCTCTGTCCCGCCAGTTGTTCGATGAGGCCGAGCAATTCACGGGTCGGATCATTGGGCAAGATCCGTTGCAGCATCGCACTGGCGGGCGATCCGAGTAATTGCAGGTTTTCCTCCAGCATTTTGCGCAGGGACGCGACAGAAAAATGATCCGGCACAACAGCGGCACTCAGCAGGTAACGATTGCGCCAGAGAAACTCGCGATCCTTTTGTGCTCCCGTGTTTTCACCGTTATTGATTGAAGTAAAGTCTGCCTGCCGGCGTAATTGCTGCGCCAGGCGTTTGCTGGTTTGTGCCAGCGCTGGTGGCGTATCACCTTCGATGCCGATAAGAACAAGCCGGGATACGACGCCATTGCGCAATTGTTCCACCAGAACCTGCTGGGCAGGAGCAGGGGAACGGGGCAAAAATGCGGACAGGTCAGCGGTGAATGTGGCGCCGGCGATGATGGATATGCAGATCAGCGTGAACGCAAACCAGATGCCGATAGCCAATCGTGGTGACGGATTCACGGTGCAATACCGGTAATCACCATGACCGAACGGTCGCCTTGCGTTTCAATGATCTCGATGCGGTCGATCCGGTTTGTGCTGCCGCTGATATGTATCAGACGCACGACGTCTTGCATCGCGGGTTCGCTGGGCGTAAGAGACAGGCGCCATCGGCTGGGATTGCCCTCTAGATTGGTGTGATAAAAACGGGTCAGGGTGTGCAAATCACCGGCCAGTGTCGAACGGATGCTTTCCACGAATGCCTGCACGACCGGATAGTCAGTCAATGTCAGCGTGCGACTTTGCTGCAGGGTCGGATTCGAAATGGTGAAGCGATCCTGCTCGAGCACGAGGGTTTCCGGCTTTGGTAGCAGGATGTGTTTTTCCAGACGATCGGGTGCGGTGTAAATGAGAGTGCCGGAAAACTCCAGCGGTGTACTCAAAATGGCGAGGTATTTGCGTTCGACAAACTTCCCTCTGGCTGACTTGACTTGCCCCAGGCTTTGCATGAGTTGCACGATGCCCCACTCAGCAGAGACGATCTGCGCTGCAACATTGCCGGATAGCAGTCCCAGTACGATTGTCAGCAGTGCTGCAGGCAAGCAGCGCATTACAGCATTATTTCCAGAATTCATAGAAATTGAACCAGTTATAGGGTGCCGCCCGGCAATAATGCTCGAGCCGTGTAACGTAGCGCTCTAATGATTGTTTGATCATGACGTCGCGATTTGACCGGTCAATCTGTTCCATATCAGCCAATTGTTCGAAATAAATATCGTAGTGATTGCCGCTGCGATACAGGCCGAACATCAGTATTATGGGACGCTTCAGCATGGCGGCGACCCGAAAGGGCCCGTCAGGAAAGCGGGCCTGTTCTCCGAAAAAATCGCAGGACACAGTTCCTTCACCCTGGATGCTTCGATCGCCCAGCATGCCGATACAGCCGCCGCGATCCAGTACTTCGCGGACCCTGAGCATGGAAACGGGATTGCCCAACGCGATTACTTCCAATGACAGCCTGGGGTTGATGGCATTGAGTACGGAATTCACTTTGCTGGCATTTTCTTCATACATCACCATGCTGACCTGCGGATCACCTGTGGTGCGGGCAAGGGTGCGGATAACTTCAAAACTGCCCAGATGCGCGCCGAGCATGAAACAACCCTTGCCGCTATCCATCATGTTTTTGATGATTTTCGCGCCATGGACTTGCACCTCGAAACGGGCGTACTGATCGTTGAGCAGAAAAACACGATCGAGTATCGTGGCGGAGAAACTGTGGAAATGGCGGAATGAATCCGCTACGCCTGACTTGCGGCCAAGTGCCCGGCGCAGGAAATTTGCCGATGCCCTCCGCGCCAGCGGGGAAAATGCCAGAAAGTACAGGGCCGTGGGGTAGAGCAACGCGCGTGCGGCGGGCCGGCCCATAGTCAGGGCAATCCAGACCATAACGCGAATGAGTCCTGCGTTGCTGCGTTCTGATCTGGCGATCCAGCCTGGATTTTTGGAGGGGCCTAGTTCGTTGTCGATATGGCGTTGCATAGCACCTCACCCGTCAAAACCGTCTTTTGTTTCACAGCGCAGGTAAAGCGGAGTCGCCCTGCGACAGGGGCGGTAAATTCGATCAGCATTTGGTCACCCGGACGGGTTGGGGCATGGAATTTGGCTGCAATGATCCTGGACAGAGTCAGTGTTATCCCCAGACTGATTTCGATGGCTCTCAGGGTATCGCTCAGCAGCACGGCTCCGGGAATGATCGGATTGCCCGGGAAATGTCCTTCCGCTGTTCGATGATCCGCTGGGTAGGTATGTTCGACAGTAGCCACGTTAACTTTCAGCAGTCGGACATTCCGCCAACAGCCGGGCCAGCTCATGGTGTGGCAATTTTCCGGTTGTGTTCCGCGGCAGGCATTCGACGAAGCACAGCGGTCGCGGCATAAAGGCAGCGTCGATGCGCTGGCGCAATGCGCTGAGTATGGTCTTGCTGCTCATGCCAGGCGCTACGACAAAAGCCGTCAACCGCGTAATGGTTTCCCCGTCTTCTTCGGGCATGACAAAGACACCGTCGCGCACACCTGCAATGGCATTGAGCTGATGATTAAGATGGGCCAGGGACGTACGCTTGCCGGCAATATTTACCAGATCTGCGATTCTTCCGTGTAGCATGAATGTATTCTCATCCAGCAGCTCGATGACATCACTGAGCAAGACTTCCTGTTCCACATGTCCGCCCCGGACCCAGGTTCCCTGCGCATCCTGACGCAGCACTAACCCGCGGAATGGGCGCCATATGAGGGACTCGACACTGCGCCTGATGGCAATTTGTCCCGCCTCAGTGCAACCGTAGATTTCATGCAGCGGTGCTGCAAAACGCTTTTCGGCTTCATGGGCCATGCGTTGGGGCAGGGAGGCGGTTGCGCACAGCAGAAAATCCATAGCAGGAAATTCTGCGGACTCAGCCAACAGCGCCCGCAGGTGTACCGGCGTGGTCACCAATGCGCGCGGACGCGGTAGTGTCTGGAGTTCAGCAAGAATGTCGACGGTGTAGAAAGGCCGACCGGCGTGTATGGCCAAGCCGCCCTGCATGGCCATCAGTACAGTGGATTCCAGGCCATACATATGTTGGGGCGGCACAGTGCCCAGTATGACCATTCCCGTTTTCTTGCGCAGAGGCAGGTGCTCGATTTCGGCAAGAGCACTGTGCACGAGAGTGCTCCAGGATTTCAGGGCTGCGACGGGCTCTCCGGTCGATCCCGATGTAAATGCAATCGCGGCAATTTGTGCTGCGGGTATGGCGGGAACCGGTGGCACAGGCTGTGATTCGTCAGCGGGGCCGGGATAAGAAACAGTATCTAGCAACTGGAATTCCCGGGCTGTGTCGCTGAGGCAATACAGACCGGGATAGCGGTGGCGCAGTTGTGCGATGAGATCAGGCGTATGGTTCGGCGGCAGTAGATTGATTTGTTTACGCAACAAGGCTGCAGCAAAGCCCACAACGAAGTGATAACGATCGGTACACAGGTTGAGGATGTGCGGGCGTTCTGGAAGCATGGCGGCCAAGCGTGCGACGTCCCGCAGGAATTGATCGGTGCCGATGCGATGTCCGTGCTGATACGCAAACGCCGCGTCTGCAGGGAAATCACGTATCAGGGGCAGATCGTTCACGACGGATCGCTCCGTACAGAGCGGTTGCCTGGAGGCGAGGTGTCTTGCAGGAACGCTTCTATTGCCGTCGCAATGCTCGCATGCGGGAAGTCGGAATGGCATGTGATGCGATACAGATAATCTCCGACAAACATTAGTGCCAAGAGCGGAAAATTCATGATGTTGATGAAAAATGACCAGCTTCCTGGCGAGGAAAAGTTGCACAGGAGTGCGGAAACTGTCAGCTGGATTGCAAAGAAGCCGCACCAGGCGGCAGTCAGGCGCCGGGTATAGGCTTCCAGGTCGGGTTGCAGTGCGCCATGTACTCGGCGGGCAAGCCGCGTAATCAAGGCTTCCTGCCCAGGCAATAAAGTGTGACCGAACAGCCATAGCAAAGACAGGTAAATCAGGGCATGCGGAATGCCATAGGCTGCGGCCAGGCCCCAGACGTTATGGCTCGCCAGCAGGTAAGTCGCTGTGCCGGCAGCAAGCAGCGCGAGTAGCCACAAGAGTTTGTGGTGGGAGCGCGTAACGGTCCACCACGCCAGAATCAGTAACGGCAGAAAAGTCAACGCCAGACGGATAACCTCCGGCTGTGCCCCGGTGACAGCGGAGTGGACCAGAACCTGGTATCCAGCGCACAGCAGCAGGATAGTTGCCATCCCGAACCAACCCCACCGGCGCGTCACTTACTCAGCCCGTTGTTGCTGTATGTGCCGGTTCAGACTGCGCAGGGAACTGAAAATCTCCTGGTTTTTTGCGTCATCGGAACGCAATTTGACCTTGTAGGCTTGCGAAACGGCCAAAGAAATTTCCAGAATATCGATCGAGTCCAGCCCCAGTCCTTCTCCATACAGCGGAGCTTGCGGATCAATATCCGCTGGATTGATTTCCATATTGAGCGCAGTCACGATCAACTGGGCCAACTCCAGTTCCTCCGGACTTCCGGATGCACCTGCCGGCTGCATATCCATCTCGGGCATGTTCACGTGATCATCTCCTGATTCTGTGTGCGGAGCAGCATTTGACACCAAATTTTTGCAGAAAATCCATGCAAGTTACGGGTTGCCCGAACCGGTGTCATTATACATCCCGGTGCCTTTTTACTGTCTGGTAGCGTGCATATACCCGGGCTACTTGGATGTCATGCTGATTGCCAAATAGGCTGCTGTACTCACCTGGCACTGAGAGGCTGTTTATGCTGTGCCCCGGAGATGATTCCCGCGGCTGGCCGCAGTGATAGTGCCGCGGCCATGATCCCCAGCATCGCCCCAGCCAATACATCCAGGGCCACATGCTGTTTGGTTGCCAGTGCCGAATACACGATGCCGATACACCATATCCAATTCATGATTCGCATTGCTGTGCTGCGGTTTATTTCGCATATCAGCCGTTCCAGCCAGATTGCCGAATAGACTGCCGTGGCGGCGTGTAGCGATGGACATGCATTGCCGGTGCCGTCGATATTTTTTAAAAAATCGAACGCGGGATAACGAGCCCAGTTGATGTCGGGTGCAGGAACCGCGCTGGGCCAGATCAGAAAAACAGCAAGCCCGGTCAGACACAACGCACCGACAGCCAGGCCGTAGTTAATGAGTTGCCTGCGGGTTTCGATCAGGGCGGGAGGCAGGCTGACATAGACCCATAACGACAAGTAGAGCGGCAGGGTCAATGGTTGGAAGTCAATCACGCGGTCCACTGCAGTGAGCGGCATTTCCGTAACCGCAAATACGGGATTTTTGAGCAGGTAGAGGTACAAAACAATGAACACTGCGATAAAGGTCGCGGTGCCGATAGATTTCAGCAACCAATGGGCTGCCAATCGTTCGCTCCAGGACATGATTCGCCGGTTTTCGCCAGCGTTCAATGAACGCTGCTGCATTGCTCATAATCCTGAGCGCGAACAGGAGGGTGATCTGCAGTCACCGGCATCCGATCACGGCTTCCACTTCCACCAACAATTCCCGTCGGCATATGTCGCCTGTCAGATACAGCGTTTGGGCGCGGGTACCAATTCTGCGCTGTATAAGTTCGCGGGCAATATCCACGTCCGTAGCATGCCGCAGATAGATTTTAAGAAAATCGATATCAGCCAGGCTACGGAAACGGGTATTCCTTTCTGCAGCTGTAGTCCGGATCAGCATTTCGATATTGTGCAGGGTTTCATCCATCTGGGCCTGCATGTTGCCGGCATGCAGGGATTGATGCCCGACAATGCTTGCTGTCCCGGAAATGTACAGACGTTCGTGATCGCCTGACTGCTCCAGCGTGGCACGCGCGAACGACGGGCTGCGGCGGCCGTATTGCGGCGGATAGTGATACGCGCTGACCTGACGCGGGTTTTCGCGTTGTACGCCGGCGTTGCGGGAGGCAATGAAATAAATTGTGAAACTTCCCTGCCTGGTGCCTATGGCGCTCGCCGAGAGCAGCAAAAAAGTGAATTCACCGTAGCGTTCCTGGAATGCCTGCGCACGGGCATGGCAAAAACGCTGGTAGTTTTCCTGCCCGTCATGGTGGAGATTGATGCCCGGTATGTAATTCCACATGCGCAGCAAGTGCGGGTAACCCTGCTTTTCGGTCAGTGCGAATATGTCGTGATAGATTTTTCGCACCTGTTCCTCAAAGTCATCGCTGGCGACCGGGCTGGCATTGCTGGCAGTTCCAATCAGCAATTCATTGTTGATGGCGAAATGGATACCGTGTGATTCGCCGTACTGCACGCTCAGTTTGTTGGTCCATAATTCGACGGCTGGCGTATCGTCCGGCTGTTCCATAGCGACATGTGCCGTCGGGTGGGCTGATGGGAGTGCCGGGTCGCCGCCAAATCGTATTTCAGCGAGCACGGTTTCCCCGGGGAAACCGGTAACGGCTTCCTCCGGTGACACATAACGCAGCAGCAGTGGCGCATGCGCTGACGCAGACGGTGAAATTCCGGACGGACATTCGGGCGTACGCGTTTCAGGCACGATTGTGGCACCTGGTGATGTCCCGAATTTTTGGATTGGGCAGTAAGGGCATTGTTACTCCTCAGCGTACTGCATGAATATCGCTGAATCTTAGCCTGCTTATCAAACCATTAATGTCCATGACGCGCATAATACAATGCGGCTGGTTTGCTGGATGCATAAAGGCGAATTTGACATCCAAGCGATGTCTGTCAAGCAGACCAATACAGGAGTCGATTATTCGCAGCTTGCAGCGTATTGCGTTGTCTTTTTTGCTCTCTGCCGGGGCTGCGCAGGCGGAAGGAGAGTTTTCTGATGCCCTCGCCGGTGACTGGGGCGGTGCGCGTGCGCGCCTGGCCGGGGCGGGAATCAAACTGGAAAGCACATATACCGGAGAGTTGGTTCGCAATCATTCGGGCGGCGGCGCCAAAGGCGTGGCGCAGTTCGGTGAAATTGACCTTAAGCTGACGGCAGATGGAGCCAAAGTCTTTGGGCTGCCGGGACTAACTGCATTCTTTCACGCACTACATACCCATGGTGATGATCCTGGCGCACTGGTGGGGGATGCGCAGGGCGTGAGCAGCATTGCGGCGCCTCGGCGCTGGCGGCTGTTTGAAGCGTGGGCCCAGAAAAATTTTCCGGAACAACGCATGTCGTTGCTGGTCGGCCGCTTTGACCTTAACGCTGAGTTCTACCGTCTGGATGCTTCGGACCTGTTCCTCAATTCCTCATTCGGCATCGGCCCGGAATTATCGCAAACAGGTCAGGGCGGGCCGTCCATTTTTCCGGAAAGCGCATTTGGAGCACGCCTGTCGTCACGCGCTGACCCTCTGGTCCTGCGCGTAGCCGTGCTCAATGGCGTGCCGGCTGCGGTGCCGCGTACAGATGGACGTTCGGGCCCATATCGCACGGGCGACGGTGTGCTGTTGGTCGGCGAGGCCGCGTTATTGTTGCCGGAGTTTTCGATCAGCGAGGAACGTGCGCGCAGCCGCCGGCTGCGCCTCGGACGTGCGGCAAGTTCTATTGAGCGCGATACCAAAATCGCCATAGGCGGTTGGCATTACAGCGCGGATTTTTCAGATCTGTCGCGTAAGGCAGCCGGCAGTACGCCCCGCAACGCCATAGCGGTATTTCGGGTGGGTATTTGATCGGCGAGCAGGTTGTGTACCGGGATTCGGCACGTCCTGCGCGGCGGGCGCGTGTATTCGCACAGATAGGCACGGGTGATCACCGTGTTTCGCGATTTTCCTCATACACCGGTTTCGGTTTCGCATTCGTCGGCGCAATTCCAGGCCGTGCTGACGATGAACTGGGGATTGCACGAGGCAAAGCGCGTAACAGCCCCGCTTACATCGAGCAGCAATATGCGCTGGGCAGCGTTCCCGACGCCGCTGAAACCACCCTTGAATTGACCTATCTTGCTGCGATTCGTCCGTGGTTGAACGTGCAGGTAAGTTTGCAGCGCATACACAACCCGAACACCGACCCGGCTCTGCAGGACGCAAAAGTCGGGCAGGTGCGCTTTGAAATTGCCTTTTGATGGTGCGCGCAAGCGGAAATGGGAAAATAACGGATGGACATACAGACGGAAAATCCATGACTATTATTTTGTATGGTATACGCAATTGCGATACGGTGAAGAAGGCCCGGGCGTGGTTGGACGATCGTAAAGTCGAATACGCATTTCATGATTACAAGAGCGCTGGGGTAGACCCGGGTCGCCTGAAACAATGGTGCAATGAGCTGGGCTGGGAAGTCCTGCTCAATCGCGCAGGCACCACGTTTCGCAAACTGCCGGAGGCTGATAAACAGGCCCTGGACGCAGTTAAGGCGGTAGCGTTGATGCTGAACCAGCCATCGATGATCAAACGGCCGGTGCTGGATATTGAAGGGCGCCTGCTGGTCGGATTCAAGTCGGAGCGTTACGCGCAGCTGCTGGACCACAGCAATTGAGCTGTATCTGTAGCTGAATTTTCGCGAAAGAGAGTGATGTCAGACAGTGTTTTCATGCAGGCGGCGCTGGAACTGGCGGCACAGGCCGCTGCTGCCGGTGAGGTGCCGGTGGGTGCCGTAGTGGTCAGGGACGGCGCCATAGTCGGCCGCGGCTACAATCAACCGATCACGCAGAATGATCCGACCGGCCATGCTGAAATCATGGCCATGCGCGAGGCCGGGCAATTACTGGGCAATTATCGACTGGCCGATTGTGAACTTTATGTCACGCTGGAGCCTTGCGTGATGTGTGCCGGTGCCATCATGCATGCCCGGATCCGGCGGGTGGTCTACGGGGCCCGCGATGCCAAAACCGGGGCTTGTGGCAGCGTCATCGATCTTTTTGCCCAGCCACAACTGAATCACCACGCGGCAGTGAGCGGGGGAGTGCTGGCTGATGCCGCTGTGCTTTTGTTGCAGGACTTTTTTGCGCAAAGACGTGCCAGGAAATGAATATCAAGATCAGCATAAATTTGCAGGCGCTTGATTTATATGACAATCAAGGGCAAGTCGTACAGCGCTACGCGATCTCAAGCGCGCGCAGGGGCACGGGCCAGCAAGAGGGCAGCTTGTGTACGCCCCTGGGCCGACATGTCGTCCGCGCCAAAATAGGCGCGGGGCAACCTGAAAATACGGTGTTCGTGGGCCGACGCCCGACCGGAGAAATCTATAACTCGGCGTTGGCGGCGCAATTCCCCGGTCGCGACTGGATATTGACGCGCATCCTGTGGTTGTCGGGTTGTGAGGTCGGGCATAACCGGCTCGGTACTGTCGATACCATGCGCCGCTATATCTATATCCACGGCAGTCCGGACACCGCCCCCATGGGGGTGCCGGGTTCGATCGGCTGCATACGCATGCACAATCGGGATGTCATCTCGCTGTTTGATCAGATGCAGGTGGGTGTGGAAATAAATATATCAATATAATCAATAATTTATAGGAGTTCCCTGACATTGCATGCACTGCGACATGATGGTTTCCAGGCCCAGAAGTTCCCCGAAATTGTGCAAAAATACCTATATAAATCAATTTGTTAACTAAAAAATGCGCTTTCATTGTGCGTTGCGCCAAAATGGGCTAAATTGTGCGCCGCAACGGCCGATTACCGGCAAACTACCAATAAGGGCGACGCATGCGACTTAAAGACAAAGTAGCCATCATCACGGGCGCCGGACGGGGCATAGGACAGGCTACGGCCATCAAATTTGCCCGCGAGGGTGCCAAAGTTGTGGTTTGCGACATCAAACAGGACTGGATCGACGAAACGGTCCAAAAATGCCAGGCGGCTGGCGGCGAGGCCATGGGTCAGATCGCGGACGTGCGCGACATGAAATCGCTGGAAGCCATGGTCAAGGCCACCGTCGACAAATGGGGCCGGGTGGACTGCCTGGTCAACAACGCCGGCATCGTGGCCGACGCGCAACTGAAAAATATGACCGAAGACCAGTTTGACAGCGTCATCGACATCAATCTGAAGGGTGTCTACAACTGCACCAAGGCGGTGGTGAACAAGATGCTCGAACAACAGTCCGGCGTTATCCTCAACTCCTCGTCGATCGTCGGCCTGCATGGCAATTTCGGTCAGACCAACTACGCTGCGGCTAAATTCGGCGTCATCGGCATGGCCAAGACCTGGGCGCGCGAACTGGGCCGCAAGGGCATCCGCTCCAACGCCGTGTGCCCCGGATTTATCTCCACCAGCATTTTGGATTCCATCCCGCAGAAAGTAATTTCTGCGCTGGAAGAGAGAGTGCCCATGGGCCGACTCGGCCTGCCCGAAGAAATTGCCAACACCTTTGCGTTCCTGGCATCGGACGAAGCCAGCTACATCAACGGGGCTGTCATCGAAGTCAGCGGCGGCCTGACCATCTGAGCGCCTGCGGCGTTCAATCTTGAAACAATTGCTGCAACGACGCGCGGTCGGGCGACCGTACCGCGCCTTTTTCGGTAATCAGCGCCGTTACCAGTTCCGCTGGCGTTACATCGAACACCGGATTGGCGATATGCGTATCCGGTGGTACCCAGCGCAGGTCACGATAGCCAGCGATCTCGTCCGGTGAACGTTCCTCAATTGGAATGTCGCGGCCAGAGGTGATATTCAGGTCGATGGTCGACAGCGGGCAGGCCACGTAAAACGGGATGCCATGGCGCTGTGCCAGCACCGCCATCATGTAAGTGCCGATCTTGTTGGCGACATCTCCATTTGCTGCTACGCGATCCGCACCAACGATCACTGCGTCTATGCGCTGACGACCCATGACATGGCCGGCTGCACTGTCGGCGATCAGGGTCACCGGTATGCCGTCCTGCTGCAGTTCCCACACCGTCAGTCGTGCACCCTGCAGGAAGGGGCGGGTTTCATTGGCAAAAACCGCTATTTTTTTGCCGCTTTCGATGGCGGAGCGGATGACGCCAAGCGCAGTGCCGTGGCCTGCGGTTGCCAGTGCGCCGGCATTGCAGTGGGTCATCACGCAGGCGGTTTCCGGCAGCAAATCCGCGCCGTGCATGCCCAATGCACGGTTGATGCGGACATCTTCTGCCGCAATCTGCTGTGCCATATCGAGCGATGCGGCTGCGCGCTCCGTATTGCCTGAAGCAGTGGTGGCTTGCAGGCAGGCACGCATTTTCGCCAGCGCCCAGTTCAGATTGACCGCAGTGGGGCGGCTTTGCGCCAGCGTGGTAAATGCGCTTGCCATGCCGTTATCAAAATCCCGTTCGGATGCGCTGCTGAGACGTTGTGCTTCCAGCGCCATGCCATAGGCTGCGGCACAGCCGATGGCTGGAGCACCGCGCACCACCAGGTCGCGGATGGCTACGGCCACGCTGGCGGCATTGTCGTAGCGCAGGTAATCGCAGTGATCCGGCAGCGCGCGCTGGTCCAGCAGTTCCAGCGTGCCGTCGATCCAGCGCAGGGTGTGGAATGCAGTCACTGGGTCAGCATTTCAAGGATGTTATGCGCGCCCGTACGCGCTGTTCGAAGCCGCCGTATTCCAGCTCCGCGCGGGCGATGTCCTGCTCGCTGGCGGAACGGTAACTGCCATGGCTGCTGGCGCGGGAGATGATGTCGATGTCGTGCAAATAGATTTCCGCCGCTATTGCCGCATGTCGCTCGTCGACGCCGAAGGCGCAAAGGCCGAATTCCGAATTTAATGCGATGCGCGGTGCGGCATCGATGCGACCGTCGGCCGCAGTGCCCAGCGTACGGGCGAGGTAGTCGCGGTAGGCGGCAGCATAGGCTGCGACATTGCCGTCGAGCAACGGCACGCGTTTGGTATAGACCGCATGCTGCGGCGTTGGTGGTCCCTGCTGTGATATTTCGGCGACGTCCGGGCGTTGTGCGAACGCCAGCGTCTGCGGTGTAATGATCATGTGAGTAGCCATCGGGAAACCGGCGGCAGCGGAAACTGCGGCGCACAGCGTTTCTGTTGCAGGTTGCTTCGCCGATGGCGCCTCGGTCGGCGCAGTTGCAGGCAGCGTACCGTGCCGTTGCAGAAAATCTTCCGCCAAAGTCACCAGCCGCAGCAGGTTGTCATAGGACTCGCGCGCAGTGTTGCCAAAAGCCACCACGCCGTGAAAGGCGAGTATCAGTCCGATGGTGCGCGGCGTTGCCTGACGTTGGAACACCGTTTTGCAGGCGCGCGCCAGTGCGGCGCCGGAATGACGATAGGGCACGACTGGTGCAAGGTCGCCAAATGCTGCTGCGCAGGTTGCTTCCTCTTCAGACACGTTGGCGACGGCCAGCACGGTATCGGCATGGGCATGCTCGACAAAAGGCGCGGGCAACGCGGCGTGGAGCAGGGTTTCGATGGAAGGGCGGGGTGCAGCCGGATCGTGCTTGCAGCCGTCGATGCGTCGCATCAGTTTCGCATCGGGCAACTGCGCATCAGCCAGCAGTTCGCGCAGGGCGGTCAGGTCCAGCGCCGTGAAATGTTGTTCTTCGACCATGCTCAGATCGGCGCCCGTGGCTTTGACATAAAGCACGTTGTCCTGCTTCAGCGAAGTGTTGCCGCCGCCGTAGAGCACCAGCGAGCGGTCGCTGCCGATCAGGCGTGAGCTGTACGCACGCAAGGCCAGTGCCGATGTGCAGTGCCGGGCTGCAGTTTCATTCCAGATATTATTCAATGCGAAACTCGTTGCGGTGAGCTGCGATCATTATAATTTGTCGTCATGACACTCACTCCGCAATATACGGTACGCGTGGCGACCTGGTGCGACGATCGTATTGCGTTACAGGCTTTGCGTCGCGAGGTTTTCATCATCGAGCAGCGGGTGCCCGAATCGCTGGAATGGGATGACACCGATGCGCAGTGCCTGCACGCGCTGGCCGTGGACGTGCAGGGACAGGCGATCGGCACCGGCCGACTGCTGCCCGACGGCCATGTTGGACGCATGGCGGTGCTGCAGGTGTGGCGCCGCCGGGGTGTGGGCAGCGCCATGCTGCAGTTGCTGATCGGTTGCGCGCGCGAGGCCGGACATGCCGCAGTTCATCTTCATGCGCAAACGCATGCAATTGATTTCTACGCGCGGCATGGATTCACCGTCCATGGTGCTGAATTCATGGAAGCCGGCATCCCGCACCGGCAGATGTCGCTCAACTGCTGAGCGTTGCCGCTGCGGGGACGGACAGCAGGCGGAATGCCCGCGCGTCTGCGCCCAGCGGGGTGCCCATTGCGCCGTAGCGCTTTTCATGGACGAAAACATCGCCGGAAGCATGCACCAGCAGCACCGTGCAGGTGCGTGTGCCGTACAGTTCGCCGGTGATAAAAGGTGGTGACAGTTCGCGCTCGCGCTGGCGGGTAATGCCGGTGGCGGGCAGCAGCGGATCCTGTGCCGGAGTGCGATCGGCGAGTACTTCAAACAGTATCGCGCTGAGGGCATCGGGATCATCCAGCTTGCGGGTGGATTCCAGGGTCGCAATACCCTTGACGACCTTGGGCCACGGTGTATCCAGCAAATGATTGCTCAGCCCATGCACGCCCGGCGCCACCGACTGGATCCCGTTGCCGCGGTTGGAACTAAAATGCAATGCAGACAGATCACCGGTAATCAGGCTGTACGGGTTGTAGTCGGCTGCAGCCGCAGTTGCTTCCTGCAAATAGCTGGCAGCGGGTTCGTTGCCGGTGAGGAAGCGGCTGACCAGTTCACCGCGTGAGCGGGGCGCCGCCGGCCCCGGCTGGCCCTCGCGATAATTGGTGATGGCAGCGAACCGGCCGTTGCGGTTGATGCCCATCCAGGTGCCGCCTTTTTCCAGATCACGTCCGCCATAGACGTCGGGATGATCTTCCCAGAAGCCGGCCGCTGCTGCGGGCCGACTGTAATGTTCGTCGCGGTTAGCGGCAACCACCAGCGGAAAATTGCGGTGGGCACGGAAGCTGAACAGGATCAGGCACATGGATAAATCAGCGGCGTTATTCCGCGAAACATTCGATGTGGCGCGCGCTGCCGGGCTGGAGCAGGGCGTTGATGCCGGAGGCGGCTACGGCTTCCGCCAGTTCCCATTCGAACTGCGCTTCGTCGGTGACGCGCTCGTAGATTTCCATCCACAGCAGGGGCTCGTTGCGCTTTTTTAATACGCGCCCCTGTATGCCGGTTTTTTCATGAAGGGCTGTCAGCAATTTCTGAGTTGCTGAGGCACACGCCGCAGACTGTTCTGCAGCGACACGGTAATAAATGTAATAGGACCAAGCCATGTTCAACTCACTTCAAGCTATCTTGTAGGGCAACTCGGCCAGTTGCAGCGCCGGGCCCTGCAACGACCCCAGATGATAAGTCGTGTTTTCGGCATTGGCGGTCCGCATCACCGCCAGCACTTCGTGATGGCCGTTTGCGGCCGCTGTGCTAGCAACGACCATGCCGCTGGCTTGCCCGTCGAGATCGGCGCTGTACAGTTTGTCTCCCGCGGTTGCGGATGCGCCGACACGGGCACGAAACATGCGCTGTTTAAGCCGCCCAAGATAGTGGGTGCGGGCAACAATTTCCTGGCCGGGGTAACAGCCTTTGGTGTAACTCAAGCCGCCGATCAGGTCGAGGTTGATCATCTGTGCCACGAATTCTTCCTGCGTGGCGGGCAGGATGAATGGTATGCCCGCCGCAATGTCGAGTGCGTCCCACGCACTGGCATCTTCTGCGGCGCTGGCCTGGGCCCGCGGCATGATTGCCAGATAACGGTTCACCGGCAGGGCGATGACCGTAACGTCGTCCTCGACTGTCACGTCATGTAGGCGTGGGGGTACGGCGCCGCCCAATGCTGCAATCTGCTGTGCAGCCTCTGCACCGGCAACGCCGATGCAAGCCAGCATCGGCGTCAGGTCTTCGGTTTTGACCTTGGCGCGCAGGACATACATTTTCAGGCGCTTGTGTATCGACTCCGCGAGCGTCACGGGCAGCAGCATGGTGTAACCGGTGGCATCGGCCCACAGCAGGAACGTGGCCAACAGCCGGCCCTTGGGCGTGCAGTAACCGCCATAGGTGCTGGCGCCAGCCTGCAGCGCCAGCACATCGCAGGTCAACTGGCCATGCAGAAAGTTCTGCGCATCCGGGCCGGAAAAGCGCAGCAGGGACCACTGGGGCAGCAGGGAAACGGTCACGTCGGTCAGTGCGGTCATCAATCAGTGCGTGATCATAACGTTCCCGCAGGCGAATGTAAAATAATATAATAAAAACAACAACTTATGTAATCACCCCAAGAGGTTTGCATTCCCCGTGCGATTCGGCTGCAATGCTGCTCCATGAACCGTCCGCGTTTGCAACTACTGGAACTCAGGCCCTCACGCCGGTTGGCGCTGATGCTGCTCGTGGCGCATCTGGCCGCCTTGCTGTTGTTGGCCATGCTGCCTGTTGCGACCTGGCTGCAAATCAGTGGCGCTGCGCTGCTGCTGTGCAGCGGATTCCGCTCCATTACCCATCACGCCTTGCGCCGCAGTCGCAGTTCTGTGCAGGCGTTGGAATTTGTTGATCGTGCACAGTTGTGCGTACGCAGTCGCGATGGCCAGTGGCGTAGCGGCTGCGTGCTTGGCACCAGCACCGCAGGTGCGGCACTGGTGGTCCTGAATATCCGATTTGAAGGCCGGCGCTGGTCGGCGCATGTGGTGATTCCCGGAGACAGTTTGGAGCCGGAGGATTTTCGTCGCTTGCGGGTGTGGCTGCGCTGGGGGCCGCGACCGCAGGCTGAAGAGGTCGCTGTGTCATGATGCGGTTCCTGCCACACATCCAGCAATTGCATCGCGTGTTATTCCGATACTGTTTTATCGTCCTGTTGTTTGCCTGTGGCGCAGTTGCCCGCGCGGCAGACCTGTCCTTGACCCTGCTCAACCCCTATCCCGGGTCCGGCGCTGCAGACATTACCGGTACCCCGGTGATGAGCAAGGCGCTGCGGGCCATGCAAACCTACGCCACACCTTCGACTACTGATGCGCTGGTACAACAGCTGCGGCGCGTGCTGGTGGCCGGACTGGAAGTGGATGTGCACATGCTGCGCAATCCGCGCGGCGGTGGTGATGCCGCAGCCATGATGGTGGCCGCTGCGGTAGATCCGCTGCTGATGTTCGCCGGATCGGGGCTGACTGCCGAAGCAACGTTGAGCACGCTGCAAGGATTGCAGCCGGTGGCGCTGGTGGCAGAGGTGCCGCAGGCGCTGGTGATGTTCAGAGATGGCGGCAGCGCGGACATCGCGCAATTGATGCAACGTTCACGCCATGCGCCGTTGCAGATTGGCACGCCGGGTGAACGCACTGCAGGCCGCTGGCTGGTGGCCCAGTTGCAAGGGCACTGGCCGCAAGGCCTGTCGGCGGTGACCTATAACGGCGGCAATGGCGCGCTGCGCGGGGTGCTGGCGCAACAGGTGCCTGCGGCACTGGCGCCGCTGCCGGCCGTATTGCCCTATGCGAGCAACAGACGTGTACGAATACTGGCCATAGCCGCCGGCATGCGCCATAGATTGTTGCCGGGCATTCCGACTTTTGCGCAGGCTGGCTGGCCCGGCGCTACGGCGTCAGGCTGGCATGGTTTGTTTGCGCCACCTGCGATGCCGACAGCCACGGTCCAGCAGTTGCAGGCCACGCTGGCGGCGGCATTGGCTACTGCAGAGGTGCAGCGCGACTGGGCTGGCCTGGGTTACACCGCCATTTATGGTGATGCTCCGGCACTGCAACGCGCTTTGCAGATTGAGCAACAGGGCAGTCCTGCAGCCACCGCGCAGCTTCAGCGCCCGGTTTCCTCGGGCGGTTTCACGGCGCGAAACATTTTCAGCAAGGTCAGATCGTAGATGATTTTCAGGGCGCCGCAGATTACCAGCGGCCAGCCGAAACCACTCACCGTCAGTAGCGCGCCGGCCAGCGACGGACTGAGGGCGCTGGCGAGGCTGCGCGGCACAGCGGTCACGCTGGCGGCGGCAGTGCGTTCGCCGGGTAATACCACTGCCATTACATAGGAAGTGCGCGCCGGCACATCCATCGAAGACAGGGCGCTGCGCAGGAACAGGAACAGCAGCGCCAGCTCCAGCGTCGGCATGAACGGCACCAAAATCAGAAACACGTTGGCCGGCAGGTGCGTGAACACCATGGTGTTGATCAGGCCGAAACGTTTCGCCACATGTGCGGCGGCGAGATGTGAAAACGCAGTAAGCAGCCCGGTCCAGAAAAATATCGTGCCGGCGGCGGCGACCGAAAGGTCGTAACGCTGGTACAGCCACAGCGCGAGCAGGGACTGCACGGCAAACCCACCGGCAAAAGCGTCTATGCTGAATAGCGCTGCCAGCGTGTACACGATACGCCGCGATTTGCCCAGCGGCACCGGCTGTTCATGTTGTGCGGATTCGAGCGCAGGAGACAGGCGCAGATACAGCACGAAACCGGCGACGCCCAGCAACGCATAGAGCACGAACATGGCCTGTATCGCCGACAGCAGGCTGAATCTGCCGCTGGCCGCTGCCAGATCAGGCAGTCCGGCGGCCTGTGCGCCCAGCGCGGCGATCAGCGCGCCGATCAGACTGTAGCGGGCGAACAGCGCAGTGCGCGACTGCGCGGTCGCCGCGCGTGTCAGCAGAGTCTGCTCTAGTGGGGAAAACAAGGTCACATCACTGGCGGCCGGATTCAGCGTGCCGACGGCAGCCACCGCCAGCAGCGGCCAGAACGCGGTCAGCGCCGGTACGGCAAGGCCGGTGGCGATCATCAGGAGACTGGCGAGCAGCAACAGGTGACGGATCGAATAGCGGTGGGCAATAAAACCGATGCCCAGGGTCATCAGCCCCGAACCCAGCAGCGTGGCCGTAACCAGCAAGCCGACTTCCCATGCGCTGTAACCCAGCAGTGTCAGGTAGTAAGGCAGCAGCAGGCTGACGAAACCATCGCCGAAGGCGCGCAGCGCGCGCGCGCCCAGCACGGTGCGCGCGTCGGGCAGCGTGCCCGGCGGCAGCAGATAGTCGCGAAACGGATTCATGGCATTAAAGGGCGTAGTGCGGGATGAGTTTCCGGTTCAGATCCTGTGCCTAAAGCATCGCACCTGGCTGGCCGAGTGCATGCGTGGCGAGCTGCTGTATCAGCCATTCACCGGCATCCTCTACCGAATCAGTGCGGTAGACGAGATTTACGTCTTCCGCTGCGATAGTGCCGTGGCGCACCAGCGCATCGAAGTTAATGATCTCGCGCCAGTATTCCGTGCCGAACAGTACGATGGGCATGCGCTTGGTCAGGCGTTGCGTCTGCACCAGGGTCAGCACTTCAAAGAGCTCATCCAGTGTGCCGAAGCCGCCAGGGAACACGATGACAGCCTTGGCCATGTAGGCAAGCCAGAATTTGCGCATGAAAAAATAATGAAAATGAAAAGAAAGTTCGCGCGTCACGTACTTGTTGACGCCTTCCTCGTGTGGCAGGGAGATGCTTAAACCGACATTGCGGCCCTGTGCTTCCGAGGCGCCGCGGTTTGCGGCTTCCATGATGCCCGGACCGCCGCCGGTGCAGACCACGAAGCGGCGCTGTCCGGCGGGGTCCAGTTCCTTGGACCACTGGGTCAGGCGAAAGGAGAGCGCGCGTGCGGCTTCGTACCAGGGCGAGCCCTGCGCGAACCGCGCCGAGCCGAAAAATACGATGGTGTCTTCCACGCCTTCGGCCTCAAGGCGGCTCTTGGGTTCGAGATATTCAGCAAGGATGCGCAGTTCCCGTGCTTCCTTGCTGTTTATGAACTTTGGATTGCGATAGGACTTGATCGGTTTCACTGGGTTGCCTTTCAGGTGCGGGACTGTCCCCGCTGTTTGCTGGCAAACATTATCGCCTTGATTCCACGGCCTTGCCGGTCCGGGCTCAGGGTTCCGCTGCGCTATACTTGCCGCTTCCCTGATCCATCCTGCACGGAGGCGATATGATTGATCTATACAGCTGGGCCACACCCAATGGTCATAAAGTACACATCATGCTGGAGGAGACCGGATTGCCGTACCGCGTCCATGGCGTGAATATTCGCACCGGCGATCAATTCAAACCCGATTTTCTCAAGATCAGTCCCAATAACCGCATTCCGGCGATTGTTGATCCCGACGGTCCCGATGGCATGCCATTAACCTTGTTTGAATCAGGAGCAATCCTGCTCTATCTCGCTTCCAAGACTGGCACCTTTCTGCCGAGTGATCTGACGCTGCGCTGGGCTTGTGTGCAATGGCTGATGTGGCAGATGGGCGGCGTAGGCCCCATGTTCGGTCAGGCCAATCATTTCCGCCGCTATGCCAAAGACAAGATCGAATACGCGGTCGAGCGTTACACCAACGAGGCCAACCGGCTGACCCATGTGCTGGACAAGCAGCTGGCCAATTCGCGCTATGTTTCGTGCAACGAATACACCATAGCCGACATGGCGATATTCCCGTGGATGCGCAACGCTGAAAGCCGCGGCATCGACATGAACGAATTTTCCAATGCCAAGCGCTGGTTTGAAGCAATCAATGCCCGGCCCGCGGTGCAGCGTGCACTGGAAACTCTGGCCGATGCCTCAAACAGCAATCCGGTGGACGATAAAGCGCGCGAAGTGATGTTTGGCAAAACCCAGTTCCAGAAGCGCTGATCCGACGGACCCGAGCACACCCTAATTGACCGCCGAGAAAAAGAACGTCGCGCTGCTGTTCGCGGCCCAGGCACTACTGTTTACCAACAATACGGTGCTGATCACCATCAACGGTCTCGCCGGTTATTCACTCGCGACGGACAAGTCGCTGGCGACGCTACCGGTGACCTCCTACGTTATCGGTGCGGCACTGACTACTTTGCCGGTGTCGCATCTGATGCGCCGGGTGGGGCGGGTCAACGGCTTCAGCATAGGCACACTGATCGGCATACTCGGTGCACTGATCTGCGGTTACGCGGTGTACAGCCACAATTTCTGGATGCTGTGCATGGGCACGCTGGTGATGGGGATATACAACGCTTCGGGCCAGTATTACCGCTTTGCGGCGGCCGACATTTCCAGCAGCGAATTCAAAAGTAAGGCCATCTCGCTGGTCATGGCCGGCGGACTGGTCGGCGGTGTGCTGGGGCCGCAGACCAGCAAATTGACCAAAGACCTGCTGCCGGGGGAATTTCTCGGCAGTTATCTGGCGCTGATCGGTTTTTGTGTGGTCGCACTGGTACTGCAGCGCATGATGCAAATTCCCCGGTTGACCGCTGCCGAACAGCTGGATCAGGGGCGGCCGCTGAAAGAAATCGCCCGTCAACCAGCGTTCCTGGTGGCCGTAATGTCGGGCATGATCGGCTACGGGGTAATGAATCTGCTGATGACCGCAACGCCGCTGGCCATGCGCTCCAGCGCCCATCCTTTCAGCGACGCGGCCTTTGTCATCCAGTGGCATGTCATTGCAATGTTTGCGCCGTCGTTTTTCACCGGCGCACTGATCAAACGCTTCGGTGTACGCACCATCCTGTTCACGGGCGTACTGCTGAGCCTGAGCTGCGTGGCCATGGCGCTGTCAGGTGTCGAGGTCATGCACTTCTGGGTGGCACTGATGCTGATCGGCGTCGGCTGGAATTTCATGTATCTGGGCGGCACCACGCTGCTCACCGAAACCCATACGCCTGCCGAAAGGGCGAAAGTGCAGGGCGCCAATGACATGGCGATATTCATTACCATGGCCATCAGTTCGGCTTCCTCTGGCTGGCTGTTTTCGGCGCGCGGTTGGGAAGTCATGAATTACGGCGCCATCCCGTTCCTGCTGCTGGCCGGAATGGCTATCCTGTACTTCGGACGGGGAGGCCGCTCGGCAGGGGTTTGACCGGGTTGATTTTTAACGAATTGGGGTAAAATCGCCGCATCCGGGCAGAGCGGAATACCCTTATTTCGCTTTGCCCTTGTTTTTACATCGTTTTTTTCATAAAAACAGCGAGTTTTGCAAGAGGAGTTAGTGATGAACAAGCCCGCGACCAAGGCGCAAGTTACGCCTGCACTGGACAGCCCGGCCTATGTGAAGCACGCCAAACTGCAGGCCTGGGTGGCCGAAGTGGCGCAACTGACCAAGCCCGACCGCATCGTCTGGTGTGACGGCTCGCAGGACGAATACGACCGTCTGTGTAATGAAATGGTCGCTGCCGGCACACTGATCCGGCTCAACCAGGAAAAACGCCCGGGTTGTTTCCTCGCCCGCTCCGATCCTGATGACGTGGCACGCATGGAAGACCGCACCTTCGTCTGCGGCAAGAACAAGGATGACGCCGGCCCCAACAACAACTGGGTCGCCCCCGAAGAAATGAAGGCGACCATGCGCAAGCTCTACGACGGCTGCATGCGCGGACGTACCATGTATGTGATTCCGTTCAGCATGGGACCGCTGGGTTCACCTATCGCCCACATCGGCGTCGAGCTGACCGACTCGCCCTACGTGGTGGTGAGCATGCGCATCATGACCCGCATCGGCAGCAAGGTGCTGGACGTGCTGGGCAAGGACGCCACCTTCGTGCCCTGCCTGCATTCAGTGGGCATGCCTCTGGAACCGGGCCAGCGCGACATTCCGTGGCCCAGCAACAAGGAACACAAATTCATTACCCATTTCCCTGAAGAAAAACTGATCTGGTCGTTTGGCAGCGGCTACGGCGGCAATGCGCTGCTGGGAAAAAAATGTTTCGCATTGCGTATCGCCTCGATCATGGCGAAAGAGCAGGGCTGGCTGGCCGAACACATGCTGATCCTCGGCATCCAGCCGCCGGGCGGCAAAAAGCATTACATCGCAGCGGCGTTCCCCAGCGCCTGCGGCAAGACCAACCTTGCCATGCTGATCCCGCCCAAGGCGCTCGCGGGCTGGAAAGTCACGACCATCGGCGAAGACATTGCCTGGATTAAACCCGGCAAAGATGGCCGCTTGTATGCCATCAACCCCGAAGCCGGTGCTTTTGGTGTTGCGCCTGGCACTTCGGCGGAAACCAATCCCAACTGCCTGGCCGCGTTGCAGACCAACACCATATTCACCAATGTCGGCATGACCGACGATGGCGACGTGTGGTGGGAAGGCCTGTCCAAAGAGCCGCCCAAACATCTGACCGACTGGCGCGGTAATTCCTGGACGCCGGAAAGCGGGCGTCAGGCAGCACACCCCAATGCGCGCTTTACCGTGCATGCTTCGCAAATCCCGTGCATGGATCCGGACTGGGAAAATCCTGCCGGCGTGCCGATCGACGCTTTCCTGTTCGGTGGCCGCCGTACCACTACCGTGCCGCTGGTTACCGAAGCCAAGGACTGGGCGCATGGCGTGTATCTGGCGGCCACCATGGCATCGGAAACTACGGCCGCCATCGTCGGCAAGGTCGGTGTAGTGCGCCGCGACCCGTTTGCAATGCTGCCGTTCTGTGGCTACCACTTCGGTGATTATTTCAAGCACTGGCTGGATGTGGGTGCCAAACTCAAACAGGCACCGAAGATTTTTGCGGTCAACTGGTTCCGCCGCGATTCCAACGGCAAATTCATGTGGCCGGGCTTTGGCGACAACATGCGTGTATTGAAATGGGTGGTCGAGCGCTGCGAAGGCAAATCGGGTGCCACTGCCACGCCGATCGGCAACATGCCGCGTTACGAAGATATCGAGTGGCAAGGCATGACCGGCTTTACTCGCGAGACCTTCGACGCGCTGACCTATGTCGATCGTGAGGCCTGGCGCGCCGAGATCAAGGATCACGACGAACTGTTCGGCAAACTCAAAGCGCGCCTGCCTGCGGAAATGACCGCGCAACGGCAGGGACTGGAGAAGGCGTTATAAGCCGCCTTTACGTATATTCTGTTCCTGCGGTTTCTGCGGCGACGGCGCTGATGCGCTGTCGCCGTTTTATTTTTTACTAAGGAGAAGCGTCCATGGCAAAACCGAATTACGGATTCGCAAAGCGGCAACGCGAACTGGCCAAGAAACAGAAAAAGGAAGAAAAGCGGTTGCGCAAGGTGGCTGAGAATGAGCCGCCTGCCGAGGAAGGCCTGCAGCCTGCCGGCGAAGATCAACAGGCTTCGGTAGCGGCTGATCCGCAGTCCGAGCCATCACAGCAATAGGCACTAGAACAGTTGTAACAGGGCGCCGCGACGTCTTTTTGTTGAATTCAGTTTAAAAATATAAATTGAATCAACATGTTACATCAATCCCTGAGGGGTATGCGGGCAACCGGTCGAGCCCGGTCGGCTCCGGGTCTGAGCGATGGATAATGGTGTCCATAACAAGGAGGAGTCCCATGAAAATTACCCATACAATTTTCGGCATCATGCTCGCGACGGCCACAGCTGGCGCATGGGCGCAGAATTATCCGAACAAATCGGTGCGTGTGCTGGTCGGCTTTTCAGCCGGAGGCGCTACCGACAACGTTGCACGCTTCATAGCTCCGAGCCTTGGCGAAGGGCTCGGCCAGAACCTGTTGGTGGAAAACCGCGCGGGTGCGAGCAGCATCATTGCCGGCGAACTGGTGGCCAAGGCCGCACCCGATGGTTATACGCTGTTCATGGTGACGCAGACATTGATCAACGCCATGATTCTGAACGAAAAAACATTTCCGGACTTGGCGAAGGATTTTGCCGCCGTGTCGCTGGTAGCGACGACTCCGCTGGTACTGGTCGTTAACCCGTCGCTGCCGGTCAAATCCGTCAGCCAGCTGATTGCGCTCGCCAAAGCGCGTCCGAATCAGATCAACTATGGTTCGGGCGGCATCGGGGCATCACCGCACATGTCCGGCGAGTTGCTGGCCAAAATGGCGGGAATCAAGATTATTCATGTTCCCTACAAGGGAGAGGCGCCGGCGCTGGTGGACCTGCTGGGCGGCCATTTGCCAGTGATGTTTTCCAACCTGACTGCAGCGATACCGATGGTGCAGGCTGGCAAGTTGCGTGCAATAGGCGTCACCAGCAAGGAACCCGCGCCTGCGGTTCCTGGCGTGCCGCCGGTGGCCGAAACCCTCCCAGGCTTCGAAGTGCTTGGATGGTTCGGCCTGGTAGCGCCGCTGGCTACGCCGCGCGACGTCATCGCCCGAGTGAACAGCGAAGTCAATAAGGCATTGGCACGCGCCGACGTCAAAGAAAAATTTGCAGCGCAGGGGCTGACGCCATCCGGAGATACCCCCGAGCATTATGGTGCTTTCATAAAATCCGAATCCGCGAAGTGGGGCAAACTGATCAAGGATGCGGGAATCAGCATCAAATAATCACGTGGCGACCGGCTATGGCGTCATCGAGAGTGTGAATACAGAAAGCTGGGGTTCGGGGGGGCAGTTCTGCATGGAATATATCCTGATTAAGGGACCCACCCAGGAGTGCCTGGCATGACCTGCTTGCACTCAATGCGTCCCGCGGCCTATGCCGCGTATCTGGAGGCCGCAATTACGGCTTATGCCGAAGACAAGACTGCCTCCGCGACCTGGCCCCGGGCACCGTCGATGGATCTGTCGCAGAAGGTATTTCAGGATTTGCTGCCACAGGGCCTGGCTACGCCGGAGAACCATCTTTTTGAAATCCTGGTGCATGAGGGCGGCCCAACCGTCGGTTATCTGTGGTTTGCCGTACTGGAGCAGCATGGCGCACGCAGCGCGTTCATCTACGACGTCAAAATCGAGGAGCAGCACCGCCGCCAGGGGCATGCGGAGCGTGCTTTCCTTGCGCTGGAGCCCTATGTCGCGGCACTGGGACTGGCGGACATCGGTCTGCATGTGTTTGGTCACAACGCAGCAGCGCAGGCGCTGTACCGCAAGCTGGGTTATGCCGTGACCGACATCAACATGAATAAACGCATCACCGTTTTCCCCAACACTGCGTCCGGTCCGGCTGTTGCCGTGCGGGCAGAGGTATAGAGCGCACATGGATTATCGCTGCCCGTTGTGTCAGGGGGATCTGTCCCGGCGAAAGTTCAGCCGGGCGGTGGTGGCGCGCATGGAGATCGACTGCCATCACTGCAAGGGCCGTATCCAGTTGAACGTGCACCGGGCGGAGACCGGCATCATATTTTTCCATTTTGCGTTGTTCGTGATCCTGGCGGCCTGCGCCTATTTGCTGAAAATCCAGACCCTGGCGCTGATTGCGCTGGGCGCAGCCGTCATGGGCGTGATGGTGCTGTCATTGTTCGAACAGATCTACCTGCGCCACTGGCCGCGTTATGCTCCGTTAGTGCGGCAACCTCTGGGAGACATCCCCCATGAATGAGCTCAGGCAGGATATTCCGGGAGACGAACTCAGGGCGCTCCGCAAATACAGGTTCCTGAATGTTAGCGGGAATGGCGCGGCAATTGCGCACTCAGATCGCGCAGCTGCGCCTCAAGTTCGCGGATCCGGTCCAGCAGTGAAACCGTCAGGGCTACACCATGCGGTTCAAGGTCGAAGCTGACGCGGAGGCGATACGCCGTGCGCACGGTCAACAGGCACTGCCCGCCGAATGTCCACGTTGGTGCCTCAGGACAGACGGGAGTAATGGCGCCATAGTCGACGAGCTCCCGCAGATCTGATTCCGGCATGCCTGACAGTTCTGCCAACTCTGCCAAAGAGAACTCATGGTCTTCGTTCAGCCATATCGCTTCAGGGTGTTCGGATTTCATTTCAGACCTCCCTTTGGAAAGGCCCGCGCGGATCAAACTTTGATGCTGCTGCGAGCTGTTCAAACAATTCGCGTTCGCGTTCGGTAGAGGTCACGGGCACAACAATTTGTGCAATGGCGAACAGATTACCTGCCTTGTCCTGTCGCGTGGGAAGCCCGCGTCCTGCCAACCGCAACTGCTGGCCAGCCTGGGTATTCGCCGGTACCTTGAGCCGTACCGGCCCGCCCAAGGTTTGCACCTCTAAGGTCGCTCCCAATACCGCTTCCCACGGCGCCAACGGCAGATCGAGATAGAGGTCATGACCGCTGACGCGAAACTGCGAATGCGGCTTTAACATGATGTTCAAATACAGGTCGCCATCGCGGCCGCCATTCATTCCCTTGCCGCCTTTGCCGGCCAGGCGCAAGCGCTGGCCATCGCTGGCACCCTTGGGGATGTTGACTTTGAAGGTGCGGGGCTCGCGGCGCATAAACCCCTTGGCGTCGGGTTCGGTGACGACCAGATTCAGTTCAATCTGTGTGCCGCGATACGCATCCTCCAGCGAAATTTGCGCGGTGACGTCGTAATCCTGGCCGGGCATGCGGATTTTTGCGCCACCGGGGCCGGCGCGATGGCGTCCGCCCGACAGCCCGGCAAAGAGATCGGCCAGATCCGCTTCATCGAATCCGTGCTGTGAGTTGCCATACTGTTGCCCCCAGTCGGGTGGCGGCCGGAAATCCTCTCCCGGTCGGTGACTGCCCAATTGGTCATAGGCGGAGCGCTTTTCCGGGTTCTTGAGGGTTTCGTATGCTTCTGCGACTTCCTTGAATTTTTCTTCGCCTGCAGGATCCTTGGAAACGTCCGGATGATATTTATGAGCCAATTTGCGGTAGGCTTTTTTGATCACTTCGGCGCTGGCGCTGCGATCCACTCCGAGTATGTTGTAGTAGTCCTTGTATTTCATTGTTGTTTCTCTGTGAGTATGTCCGGCAGTCGATGCAGTGATCCGGATTGCAGGCGGGGTCGCAAATCCTTTGGAAGGAGTCTACACGTATCGTCGTGACTGCAGACAGCGCGCCCACGGTATACCGCCGGTGCTGCATGCGCGTTGAAGTGTGTGCTTTAATCGACCCATTACTGAACATTGCTGCTGCATGCGTGCTGACGGTTTGGGCGCGACGCATCAACCGCTATCGGAAATCAACGGCCCCCATGCTCAATATCGCTGCCATCTGTCTGGTCATCACCGCGCTGCTGGCCTATCTGAATCATCGCTTCATCGGCCTGCCCACCACCATCGGCGTGATGGCTGCAGCGCTGGTGTTTTCTCTGGCATTGGTCGGATTGGATGCGATGGGGCTGGCCTATGGTTTGCGCCAGTATGAAGAATCGTTGCTGCGTTCCATCGATTTCTCGGACGTGCTGATGCAGGGCATGTTGTCGCTGCTGCTGTTTGCCGGTGCGCTGCATGTTGATTTGAGTGAGCTCAAGGCTTACCGCTGGCCGGTGGGTGCGCTGGCCGTGTTCGGCACATTGCTGTCGACGGTGGTGGTGGCCTATGGCATGTGGTTTGTGTTGCCGCTGCTAGGCCTGCAGTTGCCGTTCATGTACTGCCTGTTATTTGGCGCGCTGATTTCGCCCACCGATCCGATTGCCGTGATGGGCATACTCAAATCCGCCAAGGCGCCGAAGGAACTCGAACTGGTGATTGCCGGCGAATCGCTGTTCAACGACGGCGTGGGCGTGGTGATTTTTTCACTGTTGCTGGGCATGCTGGTCAGCGGCGTCACGCCGACGGTAGGGCAGGGACTGGAATTGCTGCTGCTGGAAGCGGGCGGCGGAGTGCTGTTCGGATTGGTGCTGGGTTATGTGACTTTCCGCTTGCTGAAAAGCGTGGACAGTTATCAGGTCGAAGTACTGCTGACGCTGGCTGCGGTTACCGGCGGTTATGCGCTGGCCAGCAAGCTGCATGTGTCGGGGCCGCTGGCGATGGTGGTTGCCGGATTGATCATCGGCAATCACGGCCGCGCCCTTGCCATGTCTGATACCACACGGCGTTACCTCGACATGTTCTGGGAACTGATTGATGAAATTCTCAATGCCATGTTGTTTGTGCTGATCGGCATGGAGGTGCTGCTGATTGCTTACTCGTTAAATGTGCTGGTTGCTGCGGGTGCGGCGGTGGCGGTCACGCTGCTGGCTCGCATGCTGACGGTAGGCATGCCGGTACGTTTGCTGCGTAAAACCTTCAAACTGCCCCAGGGTTCGTGGAAGGTGCTGACCTGGGGCGGATTGCGCGGCGGTATTTCAGTGGCGCTGGCATTGTCACTGCCTGCGGGGCCGGAGCGAGACACCGTGGTGGCGCTGACCTATGTCGTGGTGGTGTTTTCCATCCTGGTGCAAGGACTGTCGATCGCTTATGTGACGCGGCGGGCTGTGCAGGCGCCCTGAAATTATCCGGCAAAACGGATTACGACTCCTGGGTAAGCTGCTTTGCCGTGGCTTTCAGCAGTTCGATGAAGCGCCGCGCGACGGGCGATAGATAGGCGTCCTTGCGGTGGAACACGCCGATGCCACGCCTGACCTTGAATTCCTTGACCGGCAGCTCGACGACGCGATGGCGGGACTGAATCTGGCGCAGCAGCCGTTTGGAACTGGTGCCCAGCAGATCAGTGGATGCCACCAACTGGTCCCGGAACGACAGTGAGGTGGTTTGCACCACGATGCGGGGTTCCTTTTTGCCGCTGTTCTGGAATGCCAGCTTGTATAGCGGCCAAGTGTGCGCGCTGTACGCAGTGGCAGTCCACCGTTCGTCTTCGAGGTCGTCCATGGTGATCTGTTTGTGTTTCGCCAGTCGATGGTCTGCAGATGCGAAAACAACCATCATGTCATCCATCAAATGCTCGCAGGTGATGTCTTTGTACGGGGATGGCGGCATGATGTTGACGATCAGGTCCATGCTGCCTTCGCGTAGTGCATTGACCGCCGCATTGTTGGATTCGACGACGACAGTTAGCGCCACATTGGGTGCTGAATTCAGCAGGGCACTGCTGGCAGGACCCAGCAGATTGTCGATTACGCCGGGGTGCGCACCGATGCGCAGGCTCCCGCTGCGGCCCAGGCTCAGGTCTGCAACTTCGCGCAGGACGTCTTCGCGGGCCAGCCGCAATCGCTGCACCTGAGCGAGCAGGGTTGCGCCGACATCGGTGAGTTCCATGCCTTTGGCGGTACGCTTGAAGAGTTTTGCGTTCACCGCCTTTTCCAGACGACGCAGGCTCAGACTGAGTGCAGGCTGGCTCAACCCCAGTGATTCTGCAGCGCGTCCCACATGTCCGTGTTCGGCGAGCACTGCAAAATATTCGATGTCGCGAAAATCCATGTGATAACTCATATTTATGAAGATTTCTAAAATTCATAATTGCGTATATCTCCCATGGGTGTCAATATTCATGCGACGATCACTGCAGAGTGTGGCACTGGTCCTTTGATACGCGACGCCGGATACCAGCGTTGCGGTCTCCGAGGGGAATAACAAAACAATAAACATGCTGATTGAAAATCTGTCCTGACGGCTTGCCAGATATGCAGAGAGCTGTTGCGGGCATTGCTACAAAACTGAAGGAGAGTTCATGAGTGTGAAGCGTCCCAACATCATCCTGATTACTTCTGACCAGCAGCGCGCCGATTGCAACGGCTTCGAAAACCCGCACATCAAGACGCCGCACCTCGATACGCTGGCGCGTGACGGCACACGTTTCTCGGCGTGTATGACACCCAACTTGGTGTGCCAGCCGTCACGGTCTTCGATGCTCACGGGCCTGCTGCCATTGACACATGGCGTGTGGGATAACGGGGTTGATCTTGATCCGCGCGTAGGCGAACAGGGTTTTGGCGGCACGCTGGGCCGCGCCGGTTACCGCAGCGCATTCATCGGCAAGGCGCATTTCTCGACCAAGTCGACTTTTGCAGCCACCGGCACGCCCGAGTGCAACAAGAGCCAGGACAAATACGGACCGGACTGGAACGGCCCCTACATGGGTTTTGAATACGTGGAGCTCACAGTGCTCGGCCACACCCATCGCACACGGCCGCTGGATCGTCCGCCGATGGGGCATTACGAACGCTGGTTCGTCTCGCGCGGCAAGGACGAAGAGGCCTACAAAAGCTGGGCCCAGTCGTCGCGCCCTGACACTGGCGCTGCGCAGACCTGGAATTCGGCATTGCCGGTAGCCTGGCACAGCAGTACCTGGACGGCGGACCGCACCATAGACTTGCTTACGCACCATGATCGCGAGAAACCGCTGGCGATGTGGGTGTCGTTCCCCGATCCGCACCATCCCTTCGATTGCCCGGAGCCGTGGAGCCAGCTCTACGATCCGAAAAGCATCGTGTTACCGAAACACCGCACCATGGATCTTGAGCGCCGACCGTGGTGGCACAAGGCCCAGCTCGAAGGCGTGCCGCAACTGGCCGATCCGGAGATGCGCAAGTTCCGCGCCGAAGGTTCACGCGTGCCGGTGCAGACCGATGCCCAGCTCGCGGATATGACTTCAAACTACTACGGCATGATTTCGCTGATTGACCACAACGTTGGCCGCATCCTCAACGCGCTGGACGATCTGGGGTACGCCGAAGATACGCTGATCGTCTACACCACCGATCATGGCGACATGCTCGGCAACCACGGCCTGTATCTGAAAGGGCCAACGCCATACGAAGACCTGATGCGCGTGACCCTGGTGGCGCGCGGACCGGGCGTGGCCAAAAACAAGGTGGTGACCGAACCGGTGTCGACGCTAGACCTGGCGGCAACCTTTTACGAAAGTGCGGGCGTGTCGGCACCGTACGATCTGCAGGGCCGCAGCCTGGGCAGCCTGCTGGCGGGTAAATCCGCGCCACGCGATGCCGCCTGGAGCGAATGGCATGTACATCCATCCCGCTGCGGCGTTGGGTTGCAGTTGCGCACGGTGCGCACCAAGACTCACAAATGCACCTTCGAACTGGGCTCCGGCGCCGGCGAACTCTACGATCTGAAAAACGATCCCGGCGAAATGGACAACCTGTTTGATGATCCAGGTCGCGCCAAGGTGAAGAAGGAACTCGAAGACCTGATGCGGGCCCGTCCGGGCAAGGTCAACGACAAACTGGCGGAGCCCATCGGCATGGCGTAACAGGGCCGCAGATTAATCCCGGCCTGTAGCGGACCGGGTTACCTGATGTTCGAAATCGTAGATCCATAACCAGGAGGAAACGATGAGGAAAATCATATTTGGCATCCTGTTGTTCAGTCTGTGCTCATTCAGCATGGCGCAGGGCTGGCCCACCAAACCCATACGGGTACTGGTCGGATTTTCACCGGGTGGCACCACCGACCTGTCAGCGCGTGTAACCGGTGACTTCCTGTCGCGGGAGCTGGGGCAAACTGTCATCGTCGATAACAGGCCCGGTGCTTCAGGCGTCATCGCAATCGAGACGCTGCTGCGCGGCGCGGCTGACGGTTACACCATCCTGGTAGGCTCGGATTCCTCTTTTTATCAGCCGGTGCTGAATCCTGCCCTGCCGTACCGGGTCGACAGGGATCTGCGTCCGGTTTCAGTCCTGACCAGCCAGCCCATCATCATTGCCGTGCATCCGGCGCCCGGCTGGAAGTCAGTCACTGAACTGATCAAGACCGCCAAATCACGGCCCGGCGACATCGCTTATGCCATTTCATCGCCCAGGGGCACACAAGCGCTGGCCGCCCTCGTATTTTTTCAGATGGCCAAAGTGAAAATGACGGCGGTGGCCTACAAGGGTGGAGGACAGGCCGTGGTGGATCTGGTCAGCGGCAATGTGCCGGTTGCCGTGCTGGGGGCTGCACCGCTGGTGCCGCAGGCCAGGGCAGGGCGGATCAGGATGATCGCGGTCACTTCCAAAAATCGTTCGAAGGCCCTGCCTGATGTGCCTACGCTGGCGGAAATGGGCTACCCCGACATGGATATTTCGCAGTGGTTCGGCGCCATGGCACCAGCGGGCATGCCGGATGAGGTCGTAACGCGTCTGGCTGCGGCTTACCAGAAGGCGCTGGCCGATCCCAAGGTTGGGGCGCGGCTGTTCGACGCCGGACTGGATATTGTCGGTGACTCGCCCGAGCAAATGGGGCGGCGCATCGCTGCCGATATCGTCGTTTGGTCGAAAGCGGCGAAAGAGGTGGGGATGGGCAAATAATCATCGCTGCGTAGTTACGGGCCTCGCCGTGCGCCCGGCATATTGTAGTGTTGCCGCGGACGCGTTATACCTGTAGGCATGAGCAACAGTTTAGGTGAGGTACAGCTTATGCGACGTCTGTTCTGGTGGTTGATCGTAATTGCGGGGTTGGGCCTCTTTGGCCTGATTGCATACAACGCGCTGCGCACGCCCAAGCCTGCACCTGTGGTGCAACCTGCACCGTACGTAGCGCCGCCGCCAGTACCACCCGCAGCACCGGTCGAACCCGAAATCCGCCATCCTGTCCCTGGCATGACGCCGGTGAAACCGCTGCCCGCTTTGGATACCAGCGACAGCACCATGCAGGGCGAAATCGCGGGGTTGTCCGCCGATCAGGGGCTGGTCAAGGCGCTGATCCTGCAGGGATTCGTGCGCCGCGTGGTTGCCACCGTCGATAACCTGACCGGCGGGCGCATCGTGTGGCGGGTGATGCCGCTGCAGCGGGTGCCAGGCGCGTTTGCTTTCAGCGGCAATAATGAACAGGCCACCATCGCCGCGGAGAATGCCGCGCGATACACCCCCTATGTGAAATTCCTCGAGGGCATCGACAGCGCCAAACTTGCGGCGTTTTATTTCCATTATTACCCGCTGTTCCAGCAGGCCTACCGCGAACTCGGTTATCCGAAAGGCCATTTCAACGACCGGCTGGTAGCCGTCATCGACCACCTGCTGGCCGCGCCGGAATTAAAAGCGCCGGTGGCGCTGGTGCGACCCAAGGTGTTTTATCGTTATGCCGATCCGGACCTTGAAGCGCGCTCGGCGGGGCAGAAAATCCTGATGCGCATGGGGGCGGAGAATGCGGGGCGGGTCAAGGCTAAGCTGCGGGAGATTCGCGCCGGGATTACTGGACAAGCTGCGTCACACGTCAAACTGAAATAAGATCAGCCCGGCACCCGGCGACTATTGCGGTTGTCGTTCACAAAGTACCTGCGAGGAGACGCGCAACCTACGGCCACCGGTGAGCAGCGCAAACGTTCATAGATGATTTTCGGGTTTTATCTGGCCGACTGGCTCACGCCCGCGACGCAGTAGTGTTGACCATTTTATGACGGGTGATATTGAGTGGGGCGCGGCGCTTGTAACTCCGCGGGAATTCCAAGCAGTACCATGGGCGCATGATTGGATTTCAGGATAAACGATAGCCGTGCGCGGCTTCCGATTACAATTAGGCGTCCTGCAATGTCGAGTCACCCCGCAAACATGTCCGCTGAATGCATCACGCCTTTGCTGTTCACGCCGATCAGGTTGGGTAGCCTTACTGCGCGAAATCGCGTTGTTGTTTCCCCCATGTGCCAATACGCGTCGGAACAAGGTGGTCCGACCGACTGGCATCTCGTGCATCTCGGTCAATTTGCGCTCGGGGGCGCTGGCATCGTATTTTGCGAGGAGACTGCCGTCGAGGAACGCGGACGAAAATCGCATCACTGTGCAGGCATTTATCAAGATGAGCATATCGCAGGTTATCTGCGCATAAATGAATTTCTGCGCCAGCATGGTGCGATACCCGCAATCCAGATCGGTCACGGCGGGCGCAAAGGCTCCGGATGTTCGCCTTGGGAGGGCTACCGACCGCTGACGGATGAGGACGCCAAGCACGGCAAGGCACCGTGGCAGACGGTGTCCGCCAGCGCAATTCCCGCAGGAGAAAAGGCACCGGTTCCACACGCGCTGACCCGCGAGGAAATCAGGGAAGTAGTCGCGCATTGGCGCGAGGCTGCCGTGCGTGCGGCACAGGCCGGTTATGACATCATTGAAGTGCACGCAGCTCATGGGTATCTGATACATCAGTTTCTTTCGCCGCTAGCCAACCGGCGCGACGACGCTTATGGCGGCGATCTCCAAGGTCGTATGCGCCTTTGCCTGGAAATCGTTGAAGCGGTGCGCAGCATCTGGCCCGCAGACAAACCCGTGTTCATGCGGATTTCTGCTGTGGACGGCAGCGGTGAGTGGAGCATGGACGATACCGTAGTGCTTGCGCGCGAGGCAAAAGCGCGCGGTGTTGCCGTAATCACCGCCTCGTCAGGCGGTATCGCCGGTCCAGGGACCGCCGCGCCGGTCCCGCGGGTGCCCGGATACCATGTGCCGTATGCGGACCGCGTGCGTAGAGAGGCGGATTTGATGACTATTGCCGTTGGCCTTATTACCGAACCGGGCCATGCGGAAGAAATTTTGCAAGCCGGCCAAGCCGATTTCATCGCGCTTGCCCGTGAGATGTTGTGGAATCCGCACTGGCCGGCGCACGCGGCGCGCGATCTTGGTGTCAAGGACTACCTTGATCTGCTGCCGCTGTCTTACGCGTGGTGGCTGCAGCGTCGCGAGGATATCCGGCGCGTGACGCGCGACGCGCATGGTAGCGGCTCGGAAAGCGTAAGGTACGTTCGCCGGTAATGCGGGTGACATCGGCGGGATTACGTCACCCCGGATCTCAGTTGGCTTTGATGCCGGCCGCCTTGACCACTTTTCCCCAACGTTGGAGGTCTGACTGGATCAGCGCGCGAAATTCCTCTGGGCTGGTCGTTGCCGGTTCAATCAGCATGGCCTTGAAGCGCTCCTGAATCGGCGGGTGGTTTACCGCAGCCTTGATTTCCGTGCCGAGCCGTTTTAGCGGCGGATTGGGCAGCTTCGCGGGTGCCAATATGCCGAACCAGTGAAACAGCGTCATCCCGGCAATGCCGGATTCCGCGAACGTGGGTACTTCCGGTTGCGCCGGGTGACGCGTCGGGGTAGTCACGCCGACCGGACGCAGTCGGCCGGATTGCACAAACGCAATGGCCGCGGGCATCGACGTGAATACCGCATTCATTTCACCTGCGACCGTCGCCGCGACGGCTGGTCCGGCCCCCTTGTAGGGCACGTGTGTGAGATCGATCGCTGTACCCCGCATCAGCAGTTCGGCCATCAGGTGGGTGCCGCTGCCGTTGCCGGCGGAACCGATTTTGTATTTGCCAGGCTGTGCTTTCGCCTGCAGCACCAGATCCGCGACCGTCCGGGCCGGGACCGCTGGATGGACGAACAGCCATTGCGGCGCGCGGGCGATGAGCGTGATTGGCGTGAAGTCTGTCACCGGATCGTAGGGAACCTTGTCATGTACCGCCGGATTGATGGTATGCGGCATGTCCTGCAGAATCAGCGTATGTCCGTCGCTGGGTGCTCGCGCGAGTATGGCGGTGCCGATCATCCCGCCGGCGCCAGGGCGGTTGTCGACGACAAAAGGCTGGCCCATGGTTTCACCGAGACGCTGGCCGAATAGTCGCGCGAGGATGTCAGAACTGCCTCCGGGTGCGTAGGGCACGATCAATCGTATCGGTTTACTTGGATATTCCTCGGCTGCGACCGTGGCGATTGTTGTGGCAAGAATCAATGCAGTGACGCAGTTTCGCAGTTTCATGTGAGCTCCCCGGTGGCCAAGTTTGCGTCATTACAGCATAAGGAGCGCTTTGTGTGACAACGCAACCCGGTTAATCGGTTGGTGCTGAAGCCGCGTTCAGGCTGTGCAGGTATGGGGAAACAGCTGCTGCGATTCATTTGAACGCAGCAGTTGATACAGGCTGCGTTTATTCTCACGCCAGCCGGGCGCCAGGTGGTAACGCGTGTGTCTGCAGGTGTTCCGTAATCACCGTGAGCATGCTCTGAGCGGCCGGTGACAAGGCGCGGCTGCGGCGAGTGATGACACAGATTTCGCGTTCCAATTTCGGCTCGGTCAATTCGCGAAAAGACAGCTGGTTGAGCGGCTTAAGATGAGCTGCCAGTGCCGGAAGCACCGATACACCGAGTCCTGCATCAAGCATCGCGTGGAGGGAGCCCGTACTGGAGACCTCGAAGTGTGGCGTGCGCAGCAGTGCGGGCAGCCCGGGCGCCGCCTGTAGCATGGTGCGGATACCGGTGTCGATCGCGAGGCCGACATAGCGCTCTCCCTGGAGGCGTTTCCACGCAATCCGCGTTTTTGCACGACCCAGCAGGTGATCACGACGGCATACAAGACCGAACCGGTCGTAGATCAGCGGGCGAAATTCGAGTCCAGGATCGTCCGCCCACCTGCTGGTAATGCCGAAGTCTGCCTCTGAGGCGAGGAGACGCTGTTGCACCAGTTCCGCGCCGCCGTCGCTGACGGTGACGCTGATGTTGGGATAACTCGCACTGAATCTGGCGATTGCCGGCGCGAGGATCAGGGCCACCACCGAAGGTGCCGCCGCGATGCTGACGTGTCCGCGCTGGCGGTCTGCGACAGCGCGGACATCGGCTACCGCAGCGTCAAATTCCTGTAACAGGCGCTCGGCGACCGGCACAAAGCTTGCGCCTTCGCGCGTGAGCGTTACCCGACGCGTGGTGCGATCGAACAGCTTTAATCCCACTGCCTGCTCGAGTTGCTGGATCGTCGCGGTGAGCGCGGACTGGGTAATGAAAATGCGTTTGGCGGCCTGGGTGAAGCTGCCTTCGCGTGCCACGGTGGTGAAGCAGCGCAAATGCTTGAGCGTCGCATTATTCGTCATTAATGAATAATAGATCATAATTTTCGGATTGTGCAATGAGTGTGACGAGCCTAATATTCCAGCAAATCAGGCTGTGTCGGGCAGCGGCAGCGACCGGCAGCGGCGTACGGATCAACCATCTTAATGGGAGGTCATCATGTGTATCACCAAACTGTGCAACCGGCTGTGGTTACCACTTGCTTCTCTGTTTGTTATTTTTGCCTTCACGACCGCGGCGGCGCAGGATTATCCAAACAAGCCAGTGCGGCTGATCGTTCCCTGGGCCGCGGGCGGATCAACCGATTCGATAGGGCGCATCCTGGCCCAGAAGCTGGGCGATTACACCGGGCAGCAGTGGATTGTGGATAACCGGGGCGGAGCAACCGGCACCATAGGCCACGCACTTGCGGCGAGAGCCGCGCCCGATGGCTACACGTTGCTGCTGGGCACCAACAGCACCTTCGCCATTGCACCGCATCTCTACAAAGACCTGCCGTATGACAGCGAGAAAGCCTTTGCGCCGATCACGCTGGTGGCCATCAGTCCGCAGATCATGTGCGTGCATCCGTCCCTGCCGGTCAGGAACGTGAAGGAACTGATTGCGCTGGCAAAGGCGCAACCGGGAAAGATTGCGTTTTCAACGGCAGGTGTCGGTGCGACCAGTCATCTGGCGACGGAACTCTTCATGAACCTTGCCAAAGTGAAACTGCAACACATTCCGTACAAGGGCGGCGGTCCTTCGGCCACAGCGCTGATCTCGGGAGAGACCGCGTTGTCGTTCGTCGATGTGATCACGGCCCTGCCACAGGCCAAAGGCGGGAGGCTGCGCCCGCTGGCCACCAGCACTGCAAAACGCACGCCGTTGATGCCGGATCTGCCGACCATCGCCGAATCCGGTTTACCGGGCTTTGAGTCCGTGACATCGTTTGGCATGTTTGCACCGGCAGGCACGCCGTCGGCCATCGTCACGCGTGTCAGTCGTGATGCCGTCAAGGCGCTGAGCGCCAACGACGTAAAGGAGAAGTTGCGGGCACAGGGCGTCGATGCCGTGGGCAGCACGCCTGAAGAACTGGTTGCGCACCAGAAGCAGGAAACCGCCAAATGGGGCAAGGTCATTCGCGAGCAAAGCATCAAATTCCAGTAGCAACAAGAGGACTGATATTCCAAATGAGTTTTTTTTCTCCGCGACTGGACCGCATCAAACATTCCCCGAGCAACACCGCCACGCAGCGCGTGCGCGAGCTGCGCGCGCAGGGCCGCAGTATTGTCGGGCTGACCATGGGTGAACCGGATTTCGAGACGCCCGGAAACGTCAAACAAGCGGTCATCGCGGCAATGGCGCGCAATGAAACGCGTTATACCCCCACCGGCGGCGTTACCGAGTTGAAGGAAGCGATAAGGCGCAAGTTCCAGCGCGAAAACCGGCTCGCTTACAGCAACGAGCAGATCATCGCCGGTACCGGCAGCAAGCAGCTGGTGTTCAATGCGATGATGTCCACGCTCAGTGCCAGCGACGAAGTGATCATCCCGGCACCGTACTGGGTTTCGTATCTGGACATGACGCTGGTGGCCGATGGCACGCCGGTGGTCGTCGCGAGCGGCCCCGAACACGGCTTCAAGATCACGCCTGAGCGTCTGGAAGCCGCGATCACGACAAAAACCAAGTGGCTGTTTCTCAACTCACCATGCAATCCGACCGGAGCCGTCTACAGCCGCGTGGAGCTGAAAGCGCTGGCAGCAGTGCTGCTGCGCCACCCGCAAGTCTGGATATTGTCCGATGACATTTATGAACATCTGCTGTTCGACGGCCTGGAGTTCGCCACCATTGCCGAAGTCGAGCCGGCGCTTTACGAGCGCACACTGACGGTCAATGGCGTGTCCAAAGCCTACGCCATGACAGGCTGGCGCCTGGGTTACGCCGGCGGTCCCACGGCACTGATCAAAAACATGGCCAAGCTGCAATCGCAGAGCACGTCAAACCCCAGTTCCATCAGCCAGTGGGCTGCAGTGGAGGCATTAACTGGTCCGCAGGAATTCCTGCAGGATCGCGCGGCCTCGTTCCAGCAGCGGCGTGACCTGGTGCTGGATATGCTGAAAGAAGCGCCGGGGCTCACGTGCGCGAAGCCACAGGGCGCGTTCTATGTGTTCCCCGATTGCAGCGGCACGCTCGGCAAAAAAACATCTCAGGGCAAGTGCATCGAGACCGAACAGGACTTTACGCTGTATCTGCTGGACGAAGGGGTGGGCGTGATCCAGGGCGAGGCCTATGGGCTGATGCCGTATTTCAGAATATCAATTGCTTCTTCTGTGGCGGAGCTGACCGAAGCCTGTAGTCGCATCCAGCGCGCCACCGCGGCACTGCAGTAGCCGGACGCCACCGCCTTCCATGACGGACACGCCGCTGCTGTTCACGCCGCTCCAGTTGGCCGGCCTCACGCTGCGTAATCGCGTGGTGGTATCGCCCATGTGCCAGTACTCGTCCGAACAGGGCGGGCCGACCGACTGGCATCTGGTGCATCTGGGCAAGTTTGCGCTGGGCGGCGCAGGCATCGTGTTCTGCGAGGAAACTGCCGTCGAGGAGCGTGCGCGCAAGACCTATGGTTGCGCCGGCATTTACGGTAATCAACATATTCCGATGTACCATCGTATTACGGATTTTTTGCGCGAACATGGCGCTATCCCCGCGATGCAACTCGGGCACAGCGGTCGCAAGGCGTCGTGCGGGCCGCCGTGGACCAATTTCAAACCGCTTTCGGATGAAGATGCGAAAGCAGGTCTGATGCCGTGGCGTGGCGTGTCAGCGAGTCCGCTGCCGCCGCGTGATGATGCGCCGCCGCCGATCGCATTGAGTGTCGCCGACATTCAGGCGGTCATTCAGAGCTGGCGTGTAGCGGCGTTGAGAACGCTGGAGGCGGGTTTCGATATCCTCGAAATTCATGGCGCGCACGGCTATCTGATCCACCAGTTTCTGTCGCCGCTTGCCAACCGGCGTACTGACGCCTATGGCGGCGATCTCGCTGGTCGCATGCGCTTTGCGCTCGAAGTAACGCAGGCCGTGCGCGCGGTATGGCCGCGTGACAAGCCGTTGTTTTTCCGCGTCTCGGCGGTGGATGGCGACAGCGGCGCGTGGTCAATGGACGATACTGTCGCGTTGGCGCGTGAACTGAAGAACCGCAGCGTGGATGTGATCACCTGTTCCTCCGGCGGCATCAACGGGCCGCTCAATATGGCGATCGTGCCGCGCATGCCGGGCTACCAGGTGCCGTATGCGAGCCGCGTGCGCAAGGAAACAGGTCTGAAGACCTGTGCGGTAGGGCTTATCACCGAAGCACGGCAGGCCGAAAATATTCTGCAGTGTGGTGCAGCCGATCTGATCGCGCTGGCGCGCGAGTTTTTGTACAACCCGAACTGGGCTGTGCACGCCGCGCGTGAACTCGGCGTAGCGGACTACCTGGAATTGTTGCCCCCGGCTTACGCCTGGTGGCTCAAGCGTCGCGAACAAATCCGCGAGATTTCGTCGCCGGCAATATCCGCAGCTGTCGGCAATTCACAGTAGGGTAGTGCAAGTTATGTTATTGGAATAAAATGTCAAATAAATCAATTACTTACGGTAAAATTCGCATAGCGGTCGATATCGGCGGCACATTCACCGACGGTCTGGCTGTGCTGGTGCCCAGCGGCCGCATCTGGGTTGCCAAAACGCTGACCACGCCGCGCGATCCTGGCGAGGCAGTGACCACCGTCATCGTGGATCTGCTGAAACAGATTGCGGCGGGGCGTGCAGGCAAACACCCGGCGGTAACCGAAATCGTGCATGGCACGACGCTGGTCACCAACACGCTGATCGAACGCAAGGGCGCAAAAACCGGATTGGTGGTGACCAAGGGTACACGCGACGTGTTGTCTATCGGTCGCGAAATCCGTTATGAACTCTACGACATCAATCTTGAGATTCCGGTCCCGCTGGTGCCGGAGTCGCTGCGGCTGGAAGTTGATGAACGACTGGATGTCGAAGGCCGGATCATCACGGCTCTGACCGATGCCGAGACCGACCGTCTGTGTGATGAGATTGAAAAGCTCGGCGTCAAGGCCGTTGCCGTATGTCTGCTGCATTCCTACGTGAACAATACGCACGAGGAGAAAATCGCGGCAACGATAAAAAAACGCCTGCCGGGCCTCGCGGTGTCGATTTCCTCGGGCATCGCGCGCGAGATCCGTGAGTTTGAACGCATGTCGACGACTGCGGCCAATGCCTATGTGCAGCCGCAGGTTGCCGAATATCTGGACCGGCTCGACGGGCGGGTCAATTTACTGGCCCCCGGCGCGCCGCTGCGCATCATGGTATCCAGTGGTGGCTTCACGTCAGGCAAGGCCGCGGCCGAGACGCCGATCCTGCTGCTGGAATCGGGACCGGCCGGCGGCGTGCTGTCGGCGCTCAACACCGCACGCAACGCCGGCATAGACCAGATCCTCGCTTTTGACATGGGGGGCACCACGGCCAAGGCTTGTGTTGCGGTCGGTGGCGAACCGTTGATCGCGCACAGCTTTGAATGCGCGCGTGTATCACGTTTTGCCCGCGGATCCGGGCTGCCAATCCTGATGCCCAGCATTGATCTGATCGAAATCGGCGCAGGTGGCGGATCGGTGGCGCATGTCAACGACCTCGGTTTGCTCAACGTCGGACCCGAGAGCGCGGGTGCCGAACCGGGACCGGCATGTTACGGGCAGGGCGGCACTGGCGCGACCGTCACCGACGCCGATCTGGTGCTCGGGTATCTCAACGCCGACAATTTTCTTGGCGGTGAGATGAAACTGCGCAAGGATCTTGCGATTGCCGCGCTGCAGAAACTGGCAACGCAACTCAAGCTGACGCCCACCGAAGTGGCCTGGGGCATCTGCAATATCGTCAACGAAAACATGGCTTCCGCGGCGCGCATTCATATCGCCGAGAAAGGACATGATCCGCGTGAATTTGCCATGGTCGCCACCGGCGGCGCGGGACCGGTGCATGTCGTGGAGGTTGCGCGCAAACTGCAGATTCCGCGGGTGCTGGCCACCATTGCCGCGGGCGCCGGCTCCTGTCTGGGCTTGCTGGCCGCGCCGGCCCGCGTCGACCGGGCATGGTCCAATCCGACGCTGGTAAAAGATATCGACTGGAACCGGGTGGCCAAGGTTTATGTCGGACTGCGCGTCGACGCTGAAGGCGAATTGAAGTCCGCAGGTGTTAAATCCGCCGGAGCCAGCGCGGTCAAGCTGCAATGGTGGATAGGTGCGGAAATGCGCTACGCCGGACAAGGCCACAACGTATCGGTCAGTCTGCCGTGGCGCAATATCACCACCGGCATGGCAAAGGATCTGCTGAAAGAATTTGAAAAGCGCTACAAACAGCTTTATGGCCACCTGGTGCCTAACGCAGCGCCTCAGGTTGTCACCTGGCGATTGACGGGGCGGTCGGTAGTCAAGAGTCACAAATTTACCTGGGGCGATACGCGCGTGTCGGCGCAGGCGGTCATGCGCGGCAAGCGCGAAATCTGGCTGCCGCTGAAACGCAAATACGCACCGGTCCCTGTTTACGACCGCTACTCGCTGAAACCGGGAACGCGCGTCAGCGGTCCGGTCATACTCGAAGAGCGCGAATCCACGCTGGTGGTGCCAGTTGCCGCAGATGTGCGCGTATTGCCGGATTACACCGTGTCGATCACGATCAAGGAATTCTGATGAAAAAAACCAAACTCGATCCCATCACACTGGAAATCCAGTGGAAACGCCTGGTCAGCATGGTCGACGAAGCCTCCGCGGCATTCGTACGCACTTCATTTTCAGTGCTGGTGCGCGAAGCCAACGACTTTGCCGTGGTGCTGACCGACTCGCAGGGACGCTCGATCGCGCAGTCGGTGCTGTCGATTCCGTCCTTCATCGGGACGCTGCCGGCGACGGTCAAGCATTTCCTCGACAAATTCCCGGTGAAGACACTGAAGCCCGGCGATGTGATGATCACCAACGATCCATGGATGGGTACCGGACACATACATGACGTCAATGTCGCCATGCCGATATTCCATAAGGGAAAAATCATCGCGTTCGCCGCAGTGGTTTCGCACATGCCCGATATTGGCGGGCGCATCCGCAACGCCGGTATTCGTGATATCTACGAAGAAGGCCTGCAGATCCCGCGATTGAAACTGATCGAAGGCGGCAAGCCGGTGCAGACATTGTTCGACATGATCGGACAGAACGTGCGGGTGCCGGAGCAGACGCTGGGGGACATCTGGGCGCAGGTGGCGGCCTGCAAGATGCTGGAAGAACGTCTGCAGCCGTTGCTGCAGGATACCGATCTGGATGCACTGGGGGCCGAAATCCGCCGTCGCTCGGAAGTGGCGATGCGCAAGGCAATACGCGCCGTGCCCGACGGCGTCTATCACGCGCAGACGCAGCATGACGGATTCGAGGAACCCATACTCATCAACTGCACAGTAACGGTAAAAGGTGAGAAGCTCTCAATTGACTATACCGGCTCGAGTCAGCAAGTACCGCGGGCGGTGAACGTGGTGCCGATTTACACGTTCGCCTATTCGGCGTTCGCGGTAAAAGCGCTGCTGTGTCCGGACGTGCCCAACAACGAAGGTAGCTTTATGCCGATTTCGACCTCGGCGCCGCTGGGGTCGATATTCAATCCGCGTTATCCTGCAGCCAGCGGCGGGCGCGGCATGATCGGTCACATGATGGTGCCGGCGATCATGATGGCGCTCGCCGACGTGTTGCCCGAGCGCGCGATTGCCGAAGGTTCGTCGAATTCGTCGATCACCGTCACCGGAGAGCACCGCGGACGCCCGTATGCGGCGGTGAATTTCATGAACGCGGGACAGGGTGCGACCAAACACCGGAACGGTTTTACCATGCTGTCGTTTCCGTCGAATCTTTCCAACACACCGATCGAGATTTTCGAGCAAATGGCTCCCGTGCGTGTGATCGAACGTGCGATCCGGCGTGGCAGCGGCGGTGCCGGTAAACACCGCGGCGGCGACGGACTGCATTTCGAAATTGAAATGGTGGCCGACACGCCGATGATGGCCTCCATGATCATGACGCGCTTTCGTACCGCACCACAGGGTATATTCGGCGGCGAACCCGCCAAGGTCGGCGCGTTGCGGCTCAACGGCAAAAACATCGATCCAGCCGAGCACTGGGTGTTGAAGAAGGGCGATCGTGTGGTGATGGAAACTGCCGGAGGTGGTGGCTATGGCAAGCCGGCGTGAAATAAATCGTATGCTCGTCTCGCGCGATGTTAAGAAAACGCTAAAAGCGTTAATCAATAACTTTGCAGTTGGAGACTGACAATGAAATTTGGAATTACTGAAACACTTGGTCGGTTCGCCGCCGAAACCTCTGTCGTGCAAATCCCATCCGCTGCGTTCGACTCTGCTAGACTTAAATTCCTTGATACGCTCGCGGTTGCTATCGCGGGCTCGCGTCACCGCTCCTCCATCATATCGTTCGACGTCGTGAAACAACTTGGCGGTAATCCGTCTTGTACAGTGGTTGGCCGTGCCGAGCGCGTATCGGTTGAACATGCGGGTTACCTTAATGCTGTGAGCGCACACGCGCTCGAGTATGACGATTATACGAAGGGTGTTACCCATGCGAGCGTGTGCCTCGTGCCCGGCGCGCTTGCGCTTGCGGAGTGGCTTGGCGTCAGTGGTAAAGCGATGCTCGATGCATTCGTCTTCGGATTCGAGATTGAATCGCGCATCGCACGGGGCATGCGCCCGTGGTTGCTTGACCGCGGTTGGCACCCGAACGGAATTCTTGGCGGTATTGGTGTTGCCGTTATCGGTAGTCGACTAATGGGCCTTGACCAGTTGGGACTGCGCATGGCGATCAGTATTGCGGCATCGGAGGGCTCCGGCTTGCGCAAGAACGTTGGTTCGATGGGGAAGGCCTTCCACGTTGGCCATGGCGTTCGCTGCGGCGTGTTCGCCGCGATGCTTGCAGCCAAGGGCTTCAAGGTCGACCCTGACATCATTGAGGGCAAGGATGACGGAATCGAGGGGCATGATCGCTTCGGACTGGCTGACACATTCAACGGCATCGGCAACCACGATTTGGGAAAAATGGTCGAGCGGCTAGGGGAGCGTTGGGAACTGGCCGAGAACACCACTAACGTACGACTGCACCCAGGCTCAACTGCACCAGGTGCCGCTATCGACGGCATGATTGATCTTGCGAAGCAGCACGACCTGCATCCTGTCGACGTGAAAAAAATTGAGTTGGAGTGTACGCCACAGTGCTTGGCGATCGCCTCTTACCCCACGGCGAGCGATTCGCACAAGGCACGCTTTTGCTTGCCATACAGCATGGCAGTGTCGCTGATTGACCGCCACGCCGGAATCGCACAATACACAGAGGAACGTGTGAACCGCGTTGACGTGCAGTCCTTGATGAAATGCGTCACTGTGAGCGTTCCTGAAGATTTTGCCTATCACCGGGGACAATGGGGGCAAGCGGGTGTCAACTGGGGAATCATGCGGCTTTCGGTCATTTTGAAAAATGGAAAAACTGTGAGCACTGAGCGTACTACTGCGCGTGGTTGGTCGGAGAATCCTGCTACATGGGATGACCTCGCAGAAAAATTTCGCGAGTGTAGTGAACATGTGCTAAGCGCAGCGCAGACGAACGAGGCGCTCGACATGATCCGGCATATAGATCAGCTTCCCAGCCTTGCGCCCCTCTTGTGTGCGTTACAGGCAGACTTTGAAGGCAAAGCATTGTATTGATGGCTTGTTTAATCTGAGCCGTTTTATAACGTGGAGTAAGAAGATGGAAACAATAGTCACTAAATTGGCAAAGTATGCGAGTGGACTCTGCTTTGACCAGCTGTCGCCAGAGGTGATTGAGAAAGCCAAAGTGTGCATTCTAGACGTCCTGGGTATCGCGGCTGCCGGATCGGAGAGCGAGAATGCGCAAGTTGCGCTGCGCAGCGCGCGTCAGCTTTCTGGGACAGGAAAGGCCACGGTGTGGATGACAGGAGAACGCATGCGAGCGATAGATGCCGTACTTCCCAATTCAGTCGCCGCACATTGCATCCTGCAGGATGACTGGTTACAAGTCAGTCATTCTCACATTGGAGCCGCTGTGGTACCTACAGCGCTTGCGATGGCAGAGGAAACTGATTGCAACGGCAAAGACCTGATCACGGCAGTGGTGGCTGGATATGACGTAGAGGATCGCGCGGGTTCGCTCTCGGTACCTGCTTTTACGCGTGGATTCCGTGCAAGCTCTGTCTACAGCTACTTCGGGGCGACCACCGTATCTGCGAGGATGTTGCGACTTAGCGAGGAGGCATTCGCGAATGCGCTGGGCTGTTCCGGTAGCATGTGCGGCGGTGTGCTACAGCCCTGGAATGACGGATCAATGGAATGGTCCTTTCAGGAGGCGTTCGGATCTCGTGCCGGAATAACCGCAGCATCGCTTGCCCGCGACGGTCTCATTGGGTCGCGCACGATCTTCGAGGGCACGCACGGGGTCAATCGTAGTTTTTCCGGAACAAACGAAGGTGAGCGTGCTGCGCTAGATCGTCTGGGCAATCATTTCCATATCATGGATACCTGCTTCAAGCGCTTTCCCACTGGGGGTGCTAATCAAGGCAGTGCAGCGGTCGCATACGCACTCTCAAAGAAGCACGGGATCGACCATCGTCGTATCCGCCGCATCGACCTAGCTGTCCCGAAAACTGGCACGCACGAGCGCATGAACTATGCCGGCATTGGTTACGCGGGTCCTTTTAATACCGTCGATCAGTGCCTGATCAGCAAAATCTTCGCCGTTACCATCATCCTCAAAACGGGTGACATGACCATAGACTTGGTCCGTCGCGAGCAGCGTGATGCGGAAGTTGAGGCACTTTGCCGAAAAACCAAGCTCTACGAAGCTGAAGGCATGAATGGCTGGGACTTGCGGATGGAGATCGAGCTCGACGATGGCACCATCCTACGTGGCGACGGTAGCGACATCGACCAAGGCCATCTCTATTTGTCATGGCCACTCGCGGTGGAGAAGTTCAGTCGAGTTGTCGGTGCTGTGCTTGGGGAGGAGCGCCGTGACAGCGTCGTCGACTTAGTGCACAAGCTCGAAGAACTTGATTCAGTTTCGCGGCTGACCGGACTGCTTACAGGCAATTATCATTTGAAAGCGTGAAGTAGGTTGAGCATTAACAGTCGTCCTAATCAAAGAGGAGCAAGAGCCATGCAAAATTGTATTGACAGGTTGTTCAAGGTGCTGAGAACCACGAGCTGCGTCGTAATTCTTCTCGCCCCATGTTTCACTAGTAGCGCACTGTCTGCAGGTGTGGCCGAAGACTACCCAAGTAAACCAGTAAGACTAGTGGTGCCCTTTGCGCCTGGTGGCAGTTCAGATTCGGTGGCGCGAATGATTGGTGGTAAGTTGACTGAGTCTTGGGGGCAACAGGTCATTGTGGATAACCGTCCCGGCGCCTCTACGACCATTGGAGCTTTGTTTGTCGCGAAGTCGGCGCCTGATGGCTATACGCTTTTCTTGGCAAATGCCAATCATTCTGTAAATCCGGCGCTTCGCAAGTCACTGCCTTACGATGCTATCAAAGACTTCATCACAGTCGCACGGATTGCCAATCAGACCGTGGTGTTGATGGTGCATCCGTCGGTCCCCGCGAAGTCGGTCAGGGAATTTGTTCAACTCGCTAAATCTCGACCTCGCGAACTAAATTTTGCATCACCTGGTATCGGTACGGCCTCGCACATGACAGGTGTGCTATTTCAGGCGATGACCAAGATCGACATGGTATTTGTGCCGTACAAGGGTGCAGGGCCTTCGCTTATCGATCTAATCTCGGGCAATGTGACCGTCGGAGCCTCTGGTCTTACGAGTTCGGTGCAATACATCGATTCGATGCGGCTGCGCGCACTTGGCGTTACTACTGCCACGCGCTCAAGACTCAAGCCTGAAATTCCCACTATCGCTGAGTCTGGCGTGCCTGGTTTTGAAGTGACGAATTGGTTTGGCATCCTCGCCCCCGCTGGCACACCCAATCCGGTAATCGATAAAATCCACCAGCAGGTGACAAGAATTATCGAGAATCCGACAAACGAACAGTTAATCTTCAGGCTGGGACTAGAGCCGGCGCCAATGAGTCCTAGCGAGTTTGACGCATTTATGCGCAGCGAAGTCGGGAAATGGCTTCGGGTCGTCAAGGAAATGGGCATCGAGCCAATCTGATGTGCAATATCAGGAATGTCATTGTTGCCGCCGCCCTCAAACTGATCACTTTCCCCACAATGCGCCGATCCAGAATTGACCATCATATCTGTTCGCGGAAGGCCGCCAGTCCTGGCTAAGCAGTCCGTTGTTCCTGGTCAGCTTTCAACCGGCACTGGTGGTCAATTGGGGGCCGGCGGCAACACGTGCTGGACATCGACGGGCAGCTCGATGTACCGGCCCACCTGGAGATGGCGTTGACGGTCGCTGGCGATACGATCGATATCGATTTCACCGGAACATCCCCGCAGGTCGACCGCGCGATCAATTCCGCGATGTGCTTCACCTTCGCTCAGACCATATATGGGGTGAAGTGCATGCTTGCGCCGAACCTGCCGAACAACGAGGGCTCTTTCCGGCCGATCACCATCCGCGCCCCGGAAGGATGCATCGTCAACCCGGTGTTTCCGGCATCGGGCGGATCGCGCATGCTTACCGGGCATTTCCTTGGCAGCATGGTGTTCCAGGCGCTCGGCGACGTGCTGCCGCAGAGGGTGATGGCGGCGCCGGGTTCGCCGCACTGGGGCATCAATCAGTCCGGTGTGAAGAACGGCAAGCCCTATGCAAACATGTTTTTTTTCAGCGGCGGGATCGGCGCGAACAGCTTGCGCGGCGGTCTGGGACAGGAAATTCTGCTCGAGAACCGCTCGGAATCGCCGATCGCAGTGTCGTTCCTAACCGAACATATCCTTTATCCGCCGCTCGGCATCGCCGGCGGCAGATCCGCTGCGTGCGGCATACTGGAGATCAACGGCAAGCCCGCGCATGCCAAGCGCCAGCATGTGATCAACAAGGGAGACACCATCCTGCTCGCCACGCCCGGCGGCGGCGGCCTTGGCGATCCGAAGCGGCGCAATCCTGCGCGGGTGGCGGACGATCTGAATCAGGGTTACATCACGGATGACGCGCCTTATCGGCGGTAAGCGTGCCGGCCCGCAATCGAGCGCGGTGACTGGCCAACGCTGCGCAACGACAGCCTGCTATGCCGCCATTTTCGCGTGAACACAAAACAAAACCCGCGCTATCCGACCGTTCGTAATATTGCTGCGGATTTCCGCCTGTTGACGCCGGCTTCGAATTGACCACCAGTGCCGGTCGAAAGCTGACCAGGAACAACGGACTGCTTAGACAGGACTGGCGGCCTTCCGCGAACAGACACTGGATCGGCGCATTGTGGGGAAAGTGATCAGTTTGAGGGTGGCGGCAACAAGTCGGTGACCAACGACACGGGCAATGCCCGCAATGGCCATAGCGGCAAGACCCTCAAGGGCGATTTTGGTGAATTGCCGCTCGACATACCGCGTGACCGGCAGGGCTCGTTCGAGCCGCAACTGGTGGTCAAGCATCAAACCCGCTGGTCCGGTTTTGACGGCAAGATCATCTCGCTGTATGCCCGGGGATGTCGCGAGCACGCTGTTTGACTTGTTGGTATACCACCGGTATTCTGATTACCGCATGAAGGCTAACACTACCCCATTCGCCGCACCGCCCCGCTCCGAAGCGCCGCCCTACGATAGGTTGAAGCAACTCATCTTGGAAGGTGATCTGCCGCCGGGCGAGCCGCTGGTCGAGAGGACGCTCGCGGAGCGCCTCAACGTCAGCCGCACGCCGGTGAGAGAAGCGATTTTCCAGCTCGAGCGCGAAGGTCTCATCAAAGCCGTCGACGGCAAAGGCGCGTTCGTCGCGTCGTACGCGATCGACGACCTGATCGAGATTTACCAGATACGCGAGGGCCTCGAGCCGCTGGCTGCGCGCCTCAGTTGCGCGCATCTGACCGCTGGCGATCTCGACTATCACGAGAAGCAGATCAAGCGCTATCGGACCAACCCGCGGCTGCGTGAACAGGACCCGGAGAAATGGTTACGCCTCGGCTGGGAGTTCCATCAAATGTTCATCCATGCGTCGAGGAACGCCCGCCTGATTGACGTCATCGAGCGCATGCAAAACCAGATCGAGCTCTTCCGAAGCGTCGTCCCGCGAACCGACATGCAAGCCGCGGTCGACGAGCATTGGGAGATCCTGTCTGCGCTGCGCTCGCGCGACCCCGGTCGCGCCGAGCAGGCAGTGCGGGCGCATCTGCAAAGCGGCTTGCGTAAGCGGCTCGAAGGACTGCACGGCAAGTCAACCTGACATTGATTGGCGACGGAGGTATGAATGAGCGAGTCCAAGTCGGAATTCAAAGTGTGGGAATCCATACCGGTCGGGGACGACCTCGGCAAGCTGGACTACGTGCTGACCGAGCAAATGGTTTCGGACTACCGGCGCGTGGTCGATAACCCGCACGCTGCGTACCCGACGGTTGCCGCGCGTCATCCCGCAAACCTTTTCTATCGCAAGTACGCGTCCGTGATGCGCGTGCCGAACATGGGACACGATTCGGAGTACTTCAATCCTCCGGTCGCGGGAAAGCGCATCACGATCAGCGGCCACATCGCCGATAAATACATCCGCCGCGGTAACGCTTACATCATCGTGGAGGCGACAGCGGTCGACGAAGACGGGCGTCTCATTGAGCGCAGCAAGCTCGTGGGGCTTGCGCGCGAGGTGGGCAAACAGGCGGCGCACGCGAACATCGCGAAGAAATGGGGGGCATGATGGCTGGTGATCTGAAGGTCGGAGATCGTCTTGTGCCTGTCGTACGAGACGTGAGGGAAGAGAAGATGGTGGAGTTCGAGAAATGCGTTTGGGACCGCGAACGCAATTCGCACAGTGACATCAATGTCGCAAAAGCCGACGGCATATCCCGCACCATCGCGTCGGGACAGAACCAGATGGCGTTCCTGCACGAGCTGCTCGAGCGCAATTTCGGAGACGCGTGGGTGTACGGCGGCAAGATCTCCGTGCGCTATATCCATCCCGTCTACGGCGGCGACAGGTTGACGGCGAACGGTATGGTTACCGAATTGAAGGAAGAGCACGGCAAGCCGAGCGTCGTGCTCCAGGTCTGGTGCGAGAACGAGGAGGGCCGCAAAACCTCCGCGGGCACTGCGCATGCCGGGCAGCCGTCCGCGAGCCGCACGTGCATCGAGCCAGCGCGAGCGCCCGCGAAATGACGGCAGGCGCCCTGGAAGGCATGCGCGTAATCGAGCTCACGCACGCGTGGGCCGGCCCCTATTGCGCGATGATGCTCGGCGACATGGGCGCCGAGGTGATCAAGATCGAGAACCCGCGCCAGAAGACCGAGGCGCGCGGGGGTTATCCGTACGTGGCGAACGAGAGCGTCATTTTCATCATGCTCCATCGCAACAAGAAAAGCGTCACGCTCGATCTGAAGAGCCCGACGGGACGCGAGATCTTACTCGATCTCATAAAGACCGCCGACGTGGTAATCCAGAACTTCCGTCCCGGCCTGATGAAGAAGCTGCGGCTCACGTACGACGACCTGAAGAAGGTGAATCCGGCGCTGATTTATGCGTCGCTTTCCGGGTATGGCAACACAGGTCCCAAAGCGGACTGGCCCGGCGTCAACATGATCGCGCTGGCCGAATCGGGTCTTGCATCGACGACGATCAACGGCGACAACCCGCCGGTCCCGCTGGGTTACGCACTGTGCGACGTTGTCGCGTCGATGTGGGCGAGCACCGGGATACTTTCCGCTTACGTGCGAAGTCTCAAAACAGGCAAGGGACAGGAAGTTGACATGTCGCTCCTGGAAGCCGGAATCTCGCTCATGATGAGCCCGGTCGCGCAGCACTTTCACGTCAAGGGGGACTGGGCAGCGCAGACCGGGCACACCGACAGCAATGCGCCGTCGGGTTTCTTTCGCTGCTCGGACGGGCTTTTCCTGACCGTGTTCGCGAGCTATCCGGCGCTGTGGGACCGGTTCGTCGAAGTCATGAACCTGCAGCACCTGAAGGCGGAGGAGCGCTTCTCGACACGCGATGCGCGCACGGTGAACGCGCGGGCGCTGCACGACATCATCGGACCGATCTACGCGCAGAAGCCGGTGGATTACTGGGTCGAACTGCTCGTGAACGCAGGCGTACCCGCGGCGCCTGTTAACACCGTCGGCCGCATGATCGAAGACAAGCAGGTAATCGCGCGCGAGATGATCGTCAAGCAGCTGCATCCGACCGCGGGCGAGATCAGCGTAGTCGGCGTGCCCGTGAAGCTTTCCGAGACGCCGGGATCGGTACGCACGCCGGCGCCGCTGCTGGGCGAGCACACGAACGAAGTCCTCGGGGCGCTGGGCTATGATGGCGAGCGGCTCGCGTTTTTGAGAAAAGACGGTGTGATCTAACAACGAACGAGAGGGAGGAGAAAGATGGACTGGAACACGATTCAAATAGCAATGGGTAAGCGCGGGATGCACGCGCTGGCGGCCGCGGTCTTTGCGTTTGCGGCTGGAACGAGCATCGCGGCGGAACGCGCAGCGTCACCTGCGGGCCTCGGCGACTATCCGAACCGTAACGTCGAGCTCATTATCCCGTTCGCGGCGGGTGGCGGCGTGGATCTTTTCGGCCGCACGGTCGCCCAGCTCCTGAACGACCAGAAGCTCGTGACGAGACCGATTCGGGTGATGAATCGCCCCGGAGCCGGGGGCTCCATCGGCATGGCGCTGCTCATAGTGAACCGCAAGGGCGATCCGTACTCACTCCTCGGTATCGCAATCCACGCGATCGTGACACCGCTTACGCTCGGCACACCGTACTCGTACCGGGACATGACGCCGATCGCGAAGCTCTTCACGGAATACCAGATGATGGTCGTGCGCACGGCTTCGCCGATCAAGACGCTCAAGGACGTTGAGGCCGCGCTGCGCAAGGATCCCGGCAGCCTCTCGATTGGCGGCGCCTCGTTCGGCAACGCGGACCACATCGCCGTTGCGAAATTCGCGAGCGCGATCGGCATAGATCCGGGCAAGCTCAACTACATCGCGTACTCCGGAGCCGAATCGAATTATGCGCTCATGGGCGGACACGTCGATCTCGCTCTCGGCGGGCTCGACCTCATGCCACACGTCGAAGCTGGTCGCATGCGCGTGCTCGCCGTGAGCTCGCCAAAGCGTCTCGGCGGCGCCTTCCAAAAGCTGCCGACATTCGTAGAGCAGGGCTACGACGTCACGAACGAGAACTGGCGCGGTCTTTTCGGCCCGCCGGAAATGCCGGACGCAGTAGTGCAATACTGGAGAAACGCGCTCGCGCAGATGGTGCAGAGCCCGGCGTGGAAAGCGGAGCTCGAGAAGAACCAGTGGGTGCACGCGTTCGAAACCGACACGTTCCGCGCGTCCCTCGATCGTGACAACCAGATTTACGCCGTATTGCTCAAGCAGTTGGGACTTCTGAAGCAGCGGTAAGACAGACTCATCCTCAGTCGGCCCCGCTGGCACGCCGCCTTTGTACGGCACGTGCACGTGCACGAGTTCGGTGCCGGAGATCGAGCCGAGCATCACACCCGCGAGATGCTGGAGCGTGCCGATTCCCGACGAGCCGTAATTGAGTGTGCGCGGAGCGCTTCGCGCCACGGCGATCAGCGACTGACCGTCGCCGCCGGCATGGACGGAAGCACGACCAGTACGCCGGGCAACACCACGGCGAGCTTCACCGGCAGCAGATCCTTGTGCGGATCGTACGACAGCTCCATCAGGCTCGGCGTGATGGTGATGCCGGCCGAAGTCACCAGCAGGGTGTGGCCATCCGGCGGCGCCAGCGCCACAATTTCCGCGGCGATTGATCCACCGGCGCCGGGCCGGTTGTCGGCGACCACCGACTGGCCCCAGGCATCGCTCAGTTTCTGCGCGATGAAACGACCCGTGGTACGAGAGTGGCGCAACATCGTCGAGGATTTTCGCCGCGCATTCGGCGGCGATCCGCTCCCGGACTTGGTGGAAATGATCATCCTATAGACCGACAACGACCAGACCGGCGATCCGGTCGAAGCCTACTATGGACGCATCGTGACGCGATCCAAGTAACCAACCGAATACGGTGGGTTTGGCACTGGAGGGTTCGGCGGCGACCACCCGATCGGTGAAGAGGATTTCTCCAGCGATACTTTGCAAGCTGCGCTGCGGATTCAGAGCGCCATTCTGTGCGGGGCAATTTCGTAACTTTTACACGTGTTTGGTGAGCATTCCCCTCCGCCTACCAATGCTGCAAAAAAACCAGTTGATTAGTCCGCGCGTAATTCCATTTCATTAGTGCAATAATAATGGCTTCTCGACAACCCAATGAGGTGTGCGATGGCCAGACCGGCGCGCCCGGTTACGGCATCAGCATATGGTGGGGGTTGTCCGCAACGGCGGCTTCGCCGGAAACCGCGGTGTCCCGGCTCAACAGGGAAATTGCAGAAATTCTTGCCGAACCCGAATCCATTAAGCGGCTGAACAGCATAGGCGCCGAACCGGCCTCCATGCCTGCAAATGCATTCGGCAAGTTCATCATTTCCGAAATCGAAAAATGGAAACGCGTTGCACGCGAAGCCAAAATCAAGGCTGGCTGACCCGGCCATGGAATACATCGCAAGAAAGGACCATCAATGAAATTCAGCAATTTCCTGTTTCCGGCGGCCATGAAGCCGGAACTGGATCATCAGATCATCAACGAGACAATACGTGAAGCGAAGCTTTGCGACGACCTCGGCATGGACATGCTGTGGCTCGCCGAACACCATTTTGACGGCATCTGCGCTTATGTCGATCCAGTGAGTTTTGCCGCGGCACTTGCCGCTTGCACAAAAAAAATCCACATCGGTTTTGCTGTTGCCCAGATGTCGCTGCATCACCCGATCCGCATGGCGGAGCAGATGTCACTGATCGATAACATCAGCAAGGGACGTCTGGTGGTGGGGTTGGGTCGCGGCACGGCTTACAACATTTATGATTACCAGGGTTATGGCATCGACCCTGCCGAAGCCTATGACCGCCTGGTCGAAGCCGAAGACATCATGATCAAGGCCTGGACTACCGAAAACTACCAGCACAAGGGCAAATACTGGGATATCCGCTTGCCGCTGCTGCGTCCCCGGCCCTATACCAAACCGCATCCGCCCATCGTCCGCGCCTGTTCGGGCGAGGAAGCCATGCTCGGCATGGCACGCGAAGGCCGGCCGTTCCTGATGAACATCCAGAGCAATGAGGTCACGAAGCACCGCATGGATCTTTATCGCAAGACCATGCGCGAATCCGGGCACAGCGAGGCAACGGTGGCACACAGCGTCGACCATACCTGGATCTGGCGCAATATTTTCGTCGCGGAGACTGATGCCGAAGCGCGGCGTCTTGCGCTGCCGGCTTTTGAAGCACAGCAGGAATTCCGCCAAGCGATGCGCAAGAAGGTATACGCAGAACAGGGCTTGCTATTGAAGCAGGATGCCGGACCAGCGGCGCGCAACCAGGTACAGCATTCGATGATCTGCGGATCTCCGGCCACCGTTGCGGAAGAAATCGCCAAGATTGACAAGATCGGCATCGGAGGACTGCTGATGGTTTTCCGCATGGGACCGATGGCGTATGACGTCGCCGAGAGCAGCATCAACCTGTTCATGAAAAAAGTGGCGCCCGAGTTCAAGAAGTCAGGCAAGAAACTTGCAGCCGCCTGATCGCGAAAAATTACACCATTGCCGCGGGGTGATGCATGAAAGCCGGATCCGGGCGGCCAGCGACACTTGATGGCCGGGAACTGCGCCAGATACTGGGCTGTTATCCGACAGGCGTCGCCGTAATGGCTACGCGCGACGCAGAAGGCAACCCGGTCGGTCTCACCTGCAACTCTTTTACTTCCGTCTCGTTGTCCCCGCCGCTGGTGCTTTGGTGCCTGGCACTGTATTCACCGAATCTGCCGGCATTTCTGGAGGCGCCGTATTTCTCCATCAATTTCCTCAGCGCCGGGCAGATCGAGTTGTCGCGTCGTTTCAGCGCACCTGTCGCTGATCGTTTCGAAGGTGTGCAGCATGCAGCGGGAACAGGCGATGTTCCGCTGATTGCCGACTGCGCGGCTCATCTTGAGTGCCGTCAGGAAACCCGGCATTACGCGGGCGATCACGTCATATTTATCGGACGTGTCGTGAACGCTACGCGGGCAACGCACAAACCACTGGTTTTTTCTGCAGGGCAGTACGGCAGTCTCGTTTAAATCATTCCTGGAATTCAGTCAGAGGGTCGGCACGGATATCGCGACTACCGGGACCGCCCGAGGCCAGTCAAAGCCGGATGCTGTCCGAAGTTGAAATTGACCGGATCACCGCCTCAAACGACGCAATGGTATTGACCATCTCATCGGTGGTAATTGGGTAGGGGGCAACGCCCGCCACTGCATCGGCAAACGCATCCATCTCCGCCAGCACCGAATCGATTTTCGGAAAGTCTTTCACTTCGGTCTTGCCGCCTTTCAGCCGCGTGACGACTTGGGTTTCCCCCAGCGCTTCGACCGAACCTTCGTCACCGAACACATGCACGCGAAAATAAATCGGTGAGGCGCGCACCGCGCCGAGAAAGCCGCTGATGCCGTTTTTGAATTTGAACAGTACTGATACCGTATCGCGGGGGTCGGCACCGGTCGTATGTGAGATGAACTGTGCAGTGATTTTTTCGGTTGGACCGGCGACATTGGCGAAGGCGTCGAGAATGTGGATGCCGGTGCCGGTCATGCCGGCGCCCGGAGTCTCGGCAGGCAGGTCGCGCCACGGCGCGAAGAACTTGCTCGAGTGTTCGTTGCTGTAGTGGCCTTCGACATGCATGATGCGGCCCAGCGCGCCGCTGGCGACGACGCGACGCAGTTCCACCATCGACGGCCAGAAACGTTTGTTCTGGCCCACGCCTATCGGCACTTTGGCGGCCTTGGTCGCAGCAACGGCGCGTTCGGCATCGGCACGCGTCAGTGACAGCGGCTTTTCACAGAACACCGCCTTGCCGGCCTTGGCGACCTGTACCACCTGATCGGCATGTAGCGAGTGGGGCGTGGCCAGTACCACAGCCTGCACCGCCGGATCGGCCAGCGCTTCGTCCAGCGAGGCCGAGAGTTTGAAGCCCTTGATCTTGGCGTATTCTTGTGTGGCGGCCAATTCCTGGGTGACGCCGTGAACGAAGCGGATTTTCTTGCTGTGGCCCTGCACGGCGTCGGCAATGTTTTTGCCCCACCAGCCGAGGCCGACAATTGCGGCGTTTATCATAATAAAATCAATTAGTTACAGTTTATTCTTAAGGTAAGCTATTGTGGCGGGATTTCCCCCTCACCCCGGCCCTGTTTCGCTTCGCTTCAAGTGTTCCCTTGTCTCCCCGTAACGGGGAGAGTGGATTTGGTGAGCGGAGTGGGGAGAGGGCGGGATCAGCGCGCCGCGACGATTTTCTGGGTCTGCTCGCCGAGGCCGGCGATGCCCAGTTTCACGGTGTCACCGGGTTTGAGCCATACCGGATTCGGTTTGACGCCCATGCCTACGCCGGGCGGGGTGCCGGTGCAGATGATGTCGCCGGGCAGCAGCGTCATGTAATGGCTGCAGTACGACACCAGCTTTTTGACGCCGAATATCATGGTCTTGGTGTTGCCGTCCTGCATGCGCTTGTCGTTGACGTCCAGCCACATGTGCAGGTTTTGCGGATCGGGGATTTCATCCTGGGTCACCATCCATGGGCCGACCGGGCCGAAGGTGTCGCAGCCCTTGCCCTTGTCCCATTGCGAGGACTGCAACTGGAAGACGCGCTCGGAAACATCGTTAGCCACACAGTAACCGGCGACGTAATTCAGCGAATCTTCTTCGGACACATACTGCGCCTTGCTGCCGATGACGATGGTCAGTTCGACTTCCCAGTCGAGCTTGGTCGAGTTGCGCGGCTGGACGGTATCGTCGTCGGGGCCGCACAGGCTGGACAGGGTTTTCATGAAAATGATCGGTTCGGTGGGCACGGCCATGCCGGCTTCGGCGGCGTGGTCGGAGTAGTTCAGTCCGATAGCCACGTATTTGGAAATGCCGGTGAAGGGAATGCCCATGCGCGGATTGCCGGTGACCAGCGGCAGCGTTTCCGGCTTGATCTTGGCGATACGCTCCAGTTCGCGCGGCGCGAGCTGGGCGGCGGTGAGTTCCGGCACGATTTTCGACAGGTCGCGCAGCTTGCCTTCGGCATCGATGACGCCGGGTTTTTCAGAGCCTTCTTTTCCGTAGCGGCAGAGTTTCATGTTCTGTTCCTGTGCTGTTCAGTTAATGATGTGTTGCTGAATCAGAGGCCAGCGCGGTTTTTGCCGCGCACGGTCGGATTGACGACGTTGATCGGCCACTGGCCGGTGAGCACGCGCTGCACTTCACCCGGCGCGCCGGCCTGCAGGCCTTTCATGGCCTGTTCACTGTACCACGCGGCATGCGGGTTGATGATCACGTTCTCGCGGCCGCGCAGGGCGTGCGGATCGGGCAGGGGTTCCGGGTCCGTGGTGTCCAGCGCGCAGCCGGCAATCTTGCCGGCATCCAGAGCGCGTACCAGTGCGTCGGTGTCGATCACCGGGCCACGCGAGCAGTTGACCAGCACGGCATTCTTTTTCATTTTGCCGAAGGACTCGTCGTTCATCAAACCGCGGGTTTTCGGTGTCAGCGGCGGGTGCAGGGATACAAAATCCGATTCCGCAAACAGCTGGTTGAGTTCGACCTTGGTGCCCGGAGTATCGAACTGGCCCTCTTTGACGAACGGATCGGCATACAACACTTTCATGCCGAAGGCGGCGGCGCGTACCGCAACCTGGCGGGCAATGTTGCCGTAACCGACCAGGCCGATGGTGCTGCCGGACAGGCGCTGGATCGGCTTGCCGGGCGGCACCGCCCATTTGCCGGCACGCACCTGGCGATCGTAGAAGGTGATCTTGCGTGCGGCTGACAACAGCAGCGCCATGGTGTGCTCTGCCACTTCGTCGATGCAGTAGGTCGGGTTGTTGGTGACGATGATGCCGGCCTTGGTCGCGGCTTCGAGGTCTATGGTGTCCACACCAATGCCGTAGCGGGCGATGATTTTGCATTCAGGCATTTTCGCCATCACGTCGGCAGTGATCGGGCCGGCGTAGGTGTTCAGCAGCGCTACGCAATCGGCGGCTTCGGTGATGAATTCCTCGGGCTTCTTGGTTTGCAGCGGCACCAGATTGACGCCGTCGCCGAGGATCTTGCGCTCCATGTCCACCGACTCCCAGACGTAATCGGTGAGTACTACCTTGATTTTTGCGGCCATGTTTATGTGCTCCGTTGCGAATTACAAATTAGTTAATATAATCAACTACTTATTGTCTTTATAGAGTTCAGCGTTCCAGCAGTTCGGCGGCTGTTTGCCGTCGATCAGGGCGAGGATGTTGTCGACTACGACATTGGCCATCGCGCCGCGCAGTTCGGTGATTGCGCTGCCGGTGTGCGGGGTCATCACCACGTTCGGCATTTTTAACAGTTCGGGGTGGGGCTGCGGTTCGTTTTCAAAGACATCGAGGCCAGCACCGGCGATGCGCTTGTCCTTGAGCGCGCGCACCAAAGCCTGTTCATCGACAATGGGGCCGCGCGCGGTGTTGACCAGGTACGCCGCGGGTTTCATCCGGTTGAACGCGGCGTCGTTGAACAGATGTCGCGTTTCCGGAATCAGCTTGGCGTGTATCGACACAAAATCCGATTTCGCCAACAATTCTTCGAACGGCACCCAGGTCAGGCGCAGCTTTTCTTCGTCGGCGGGCGCCAGCCGTTTGGGATCGTGGTAAATCACTTTCAGCTTGAAGGCATGGGCGCGCGCGGCGGCGGCGCGACCAACGCCGCCCATGCCGACGATGCCCATGGTCTTGCCAGTGAGGCCGCTGCCTTCCATGTAGCGTGACTGTGACCCTGGAAACGTGCCGGAGCGCAGCAGGCGGTCGCCTTCGGTGACACGGCGGACCAGCGACAGCAGCAGTCCCCACGCGAGGTCGGAGGTGGCGTCATCGAGCAGCAGTGCCGGTATGACCGTGACGGGTATGCCGAGCTGGGTTGCAGTCGAAATGTCGATGTCGGCCGGGGTGATGGTCATCGAGGCCACGCCCAGCAGATCCGGGTTGGCATTGAGCACGGCGGCATCAATATGGTCATGCAACAGACAGAACAGGATGTCGTTGTCGTGCACGGCAGCGACCAGCTCCGCCTGCGTCATGATGTGCAGCGGGTCCGGGTTCCAGCGCACATCGGCAACTTTTTTCAGTCGGTCGATGGCGCCTTGGGCCACGGGCTGGGTGATGTAGATGCGCGGTAGCTGTGCCATGATTATTTCGAACTGTTGCAGATCACGCAGGCGTAGTCTTCGAGCATTTTGCGGGTGGTGCCGATCGCACCGTGTTGGCGCTTGTTGTATTCCTCGCTCTCCAGGTCGGTGCGGAAGGAATCATTCAGCCGATTGATCATGTTGAACATGCCGCAGGCCAGAGAAATTTCGACGATTTCTGCATCAGTGAATTCCTTGCGCAGCGCTTCCCATACCTTGTTGTCGCGTTTGGCGGTATTCAGCGTCATTGCTTCTGACCATGCGATTGCTGCTTTTTCCTTCGCGTTAAATAACGGGCTGGCCTGAAAGTCGCCTTTCAGTGCATCAAATTCTTCGTTCTTCAGTCCCAGTGCTTGACCAAGCACGTAGTTGTGTTCCGTTCAGTAATGGCAGTCGTTGACGGTGGAGGTTTTCAGCACCGCCAGGTTGCGCAGCCGCACATCCGATACCGCGCCGGCATTGGGCTGGCGCACTGCGGCGATGAACGGCATGATCCAGCGCGCTACATAAGGGCTGTGCGCGAGTATGCGCATCAGGTTGGCGGTGCGGCCGAGCATTTTGTTCGCGGCGTCGAACAAATCCTTGGCCGGGCCAGTGGCTTCTTCATCGGTAATGCCGCGCAGTCTTTGGGTCATGACAGCCTCACATGTTGTGGTGCAGTTGATTCATTCGGCATCCAGCGCACGACGCCCGATACGCCGTTGACCGATACCATGGAGCCTTCGGGTATGCGTTGGGTGGCGTTGTCAGCGCCCAGCACCATCGGGATGCCGCGCTCGCGTGCGAGCGAAGCCAGGTGCGAAGTGCTGCCGCCCAGTTCGGCGACGACGCCGGCGACGCGTTGCAGGATCTGCGACAGTGCGGGGCCGGCCATTTTGGTGACCAGTATCGATCCCGGCGCCACGCGCGTCAGCTCGCATTCGCAGTTGATCACGCAGGCCACGCCGGAGGTCCAGCCAGCCCCTGCGGGCTGTCCGAGCAGATGGGGATGGCCCAGCCAGAGTTCGTCGGAGGCATGGGTCTCTTCGGGTTCCAGATGCAGCGGCCGTGATTGCAGCAGTTTGAAGCCCTTGTCGTCCATGGCCCATTCGATTTCAACGGCCATGCCCATCAGTTTTTCGATGCTCAGCACATGCTGGCCGAGTTCCTCAGCCTGCGCCGGGGTCAGGCAGGGATCAGCCGCCTTGCGGGCGCGTGGCGTCAGGGCAGGGCGGTGGGCGCAGCTCAGTGCGTGATATTGCGTGGGTGCGGCCACGGTTTCCTTGAGTTTGGCATCGCGGCCGAGCACATAACGGTCAGGCGTGACTTCACCCTGGGCAATGGCGGCGCCGAGTCCGTGCGTGGCATTGATCAGCAGGTCGCCGCCTGCGGTTTGGCTCAGCGCACCGCCGGCGGCGCGCGCCTGCACCAGCGGCTGGATGATCAGGCCCATGGCGGTTTCCGATGGGTCGATGTCGTGGGTCGCCATGTAGCGCAGCGCGCGGGTCATCCACAGCGCAGCCCAGCATGAGCGCACAGCGGTCAGGAATTCGGTTTCGTTTTCGAGGTCGAGAAAACTTTCGAACTGTCCGGCGAAACTGGATCCGTAACGGTCCTCGACCAGCGCCGATGAACGCACGACGATGGGGGTGCCGGATTCTTCCACGAGCTGACGCCATGCTGCGAGCAGCTGGGTTTCGATTTCCGGCGCGATGGGTTTGTCCATCAGGCCGAGCTTCATGTTCAGGGCGTGGCGACGCGCTTGCGCGCCGTCTTCAGTAGCGAACACACCGCGTGCGGTTTCTTCCAGGCCCAGCGCGCTGACTTGCAGGCGATAGGCTGCGGCATCAACGCAGAATCCGCCGGGGGTGGGCAGTCCGGCCTGGCACAGTGCGGCGAGGTTGGCGCCCTTGGGACCGAAACGATCGGCGTTTTTGGCGTCAGGGGCGGAGATGGGGATAATCAGTGCTTGCATGATAGGACTCGGTGAGTGGCGCTCAGGTGGTGCGACCGTCGATGACGATGCGCAGCACGCGACCGGGATTGCGTTCGTATTCTTCAAAGGCGTCGGCAGTGCGCGCCAGCGGATAAGTCGCCGAGACAAAACCGGCGACGTCGATGTTGCCCGAAGCGACGAGTTCGATAGACGGTTCCATGTCCTCGGGACCCAGTGCGCGCGAACCGATGATGCTGATTTCCTTGAAATACAGCGGGAAGGTGCTGAAGGTCGGGCAGCAGGCGTGGCTGACCGCGTAGGGCGAGAAGCGGCCACCGGGGCGCAGCATGTCGATGCCGGCCTTTAACGTGGCGTCACCGCCCACGGTGTCGATGACTACATCGGCGCCTTCGCCGCCGGTCAGTCGCAGCACTTCGGACAGTGCCTGTTCGGCGCCGGTGGCGATGGCATGGTGTGCGCCCATGCGCATCGCCATGTCGAGTTTCCATTGGGTGCGTGAAATGACGATCACCGGATTGGCGCCGCGCAAAAACGCCAGCCGCGCATGCAGCAGGCCGGTGGTGCCCATGCCGAGTACGACGACGGATTCGCCTTTGGCAATGCCCAGGCGTTCCTGGGCGTGACGCACGGTGGCCAGCGTTTCGATCAGCGTGGCATCGGCGAGCGGCATTTTCTTCGGCAGGGCATGCAAATAGCGCACCGGCAGGCAGACAAATTCGCTCAATGAGCCATCGACTTCACGACCAAACAGGCCGGCATTGCGACACAGTTGCGGCGCATTGCGCTTGCAGGAATCACAGTGCCCGCAGGAAATGATGGGGTTGATGATGACCGGATCGCCGGTTTTGAAACCGGTAACACCGTCGCCTGTGGTTTCTATGGTGCCGGTGGACTCATGTCCGAGCACGACGGGATAACGCAGTCCGGGATGTTCACCGGTGTAGATGCCGAGGTCGGTGTGGCAGACCGCAGTCGCCGCCGTACGCACCAGCACTTCGCCGGGCCCGGGAGCGGGCAGCGGACGCGAAACCATGGCGAAACGCCGTGGCGCTTCCAGCGCTGCGGTTTTCATCACGGAGGCCATCAGTGCATTCTGATTCTGGTCATAGTGAACTAACAGCGGCGATATTCAGCCGCCCATAAATGAAAAGCGGCCGGGGACGCGAGCGCCCGCCGGTCGTCATGCCAGCCGGATTACTGTCCAGGCCGTTTGCCGAAATTGCAGTAGCCAGGCATTGGATCAACAACAGTGATCTGCTCAACCGGGAAGTTGGAAACGATCTCCACGTTGTCCTTGTGCACGATCAACATCTCTTCGATGCGCACGCCCCACTGATGGGTTTTGCCGTGCTGGGTTTCCAGCGCAAACACCATGCCTTCCTTGATTTCGATCGGATGGTCCATCGACCAGATGCGCGAGATGACCGGCTGGTCGTACTGCGCCAGTCCGAGACCATGGCCCCACAGGTTGGCTGCGGCCTGGTCTTCTTCCTCGTAACCCCAGGCTTCTTTTGCCGACGGCCACTTGGAGGCGATGTCGCGGGTGGTGGCGCCGACTTTCACGGCCTTGATCGAGTCGTAAAGCCAGCCCAGCGCCTGCGCGTAAGTGTCCTTCTGCTCCTGGTTCGGCTCGCGACCGACCATGTAGGTGCGGTAGTAGCAGGACTTGTAACCGTTCCAGGTCAAGGCGGCGAGGTCCATGAACACCATGTCACCCGGCTTGATGATGCGGTCGGAGAAGTTCCGCCAGTTCGGCCAGGTGTTGAGACCCGACGATACGATCACGTCCTCAACGTCTTCCATGCCCGGAATGTCATAGAGGAATTTCATGATGTGCGCGGTCAACTGGTTTTCGGTCAGGCCCGGCTTCAGGAATTTCATGAATTCCCAGTGCGCGGCGTCGCCGATGGCGCCAACCTGGCGCATGCACTCGTGCTCGTCCTGATTCTTGACAGCACGGGCTTCCATCATCGGGGTCATGCCGTCGGTCCAGTCAATCTTCGAATCCTTGAATATCTGGATCATGTTGATGTCGATGAAGTCGACACCCAGCTTCTGGCCGTCAACACCGGCTTTTTTCATTTCAGCCTTGAGGCTGTTGGTGAACTTGGTCACCTGCGCCAGCGAGGCGGGGCCGGCTGCGCCCTTGATCCACGCGTACGAATATTTGATGTGGTCTTTCGGGATCCACGGCGAGTGTTTGGCAATATGCACGCCGATGTCGCCCTGTTCGAACAGCACCGGGGCATCATCGCCGCACAGCAGCGCGTAACGCAGGCCGGGCTTCAGGCGGTTCCAGCCGGGGGTGAGGGTGCTGGTGACGTAACGGACGTTTTCGTCGTACATCAGCAGCATGGCGCCCAGGCCGTGTGCCTTCATGCGTTCACGCGCGCGCTCCAGCCGGTATGTGCGCAGACGATCCCAGTTAATACGCTCCTGCCAATCCAGTCCCACCATGCCTACGTTTGCCATGTTGCTCTCCAGTTAAAATTTATTCAGGGCTGTTCCGTGCTGCTGTATTGAAACAACCGGTGGATCTTGCTGCCTGTGTCGTTGATTAATGATCCGGATCAATCTAGCACGCAGACTGCTGTGTCTCAAGCCGCAATCCGCGTGTTCCGCTGCTTATTCAGTCGGAATTTTTGAATCGCTGATCACCTTGCCGAAACGGTCGGTTTCGGCTTTCACGAACTTCACGAACTCCTCGGAGGACGGGCTGGCGACTACGCCTACGCCGCTGTCACCGAGGCGCTTGATCACGGTCGCGTTTTTCACTGCGGCCTGGCCGACCTGGTACAGTTTGCTGACCACTGCCTTGGGCGTGTCCCTGGGTACAAACAAACCCTGCCACGACCCCACGACCATGTCGTAGCCTTGTTCGCGCATGGTCGGCACATCCGGCATGGCCGAATTGCGCTGCGGCGAGATTACGCCAAGCATGCGCATGCGGTTGTTTTTGACGTGCGGCAGGGCGGAGGAGAAGGTCACGAACATCATCTGCACTTCGTTGGCAAGCAGGCCGATGGTGGCCGGTCCGGCGCCACCTTTGTACGGCACTCCGACTGCACTGGTGCCGGATGCGTTGAGGAACATGATCATTTCAAGATTGTTGGCGCTGCTCGGAGCCGGCGAGCCGTAGTTCAGCTTGCCCGGATTGGCCTTGAGGTAAGTGACCAGTTCCTTGGCGGTCCTCGCCTGCAGAGTCGGGGTCACTACCAGGCTGCCCGGCACATCCACGACCTGGGTAATCGGAATCAGGTCCTTTAGCGGCCGGTAGGCGAACTTGGTGTAATACACCGGATTGATGGCCATGGTGCCGACGTTGCCAAGCAGGAAGGTGTAACCGTCGGGGCTGGCGCGCACGGCGGTTTCAACACCGATGTTGCCGGCAGCGCCAGCGCGGTTGTCTACCACGACCTGCTGATGCAGCAATTCAGCCATCGCGGGCTGGATGATGCGACCGACAAAGTCAGACGCACCGCCCGGTGCAAACGGCACAATCATGCGCACGGGACGGTTGGGGTAGGTATCGGCGCTGAAAGCGGCGCCACAAACAACAGACGACAGCACAGACGACAGAACTGCTACAGCAGCAAAGCGACTGATACGGCGCATGATTATTTCTCCTGTGGTGTGCAAGTTATTAATTTAATTATGCTTTTTCGTCACCTGGGGCGATCGGCAATTGCACCGGTCGCTTCAGTCTGGCTGACAAGTCGATGGCCTTGGTCAGCATCAGGCGGTTGTGGCCTTCCGCCGCCGTGGCGTGTTGGGTGGGTACGCCCATGGACACGCGGTTCAGCCACGAGTTCGTTTCTTCACGCATCGGTCCACGCAGTTCGCCCAGTGCCATGTCGCCGACCGGATAACTGGTCAGGAAGTCGACGTGGCGACGCTTGTCCGGCGCATAACCCTCGCCCTGGATCACGTTGGTGGCGAGCACGATGTCGCGGTGGGTGTCGTCTATGGTCAGCACGCCTTCGGTGCCGACCGCGCCGACTTCCAGGCTGTAGACTGCGCCGGGCCAGACTTCGGGCAGCGCCCAGGAAATAACGCCGTGGTAAATCGCGCCGTCGTCAAAGACGATCGTGTAACCGGTGCCGTCCACACCCTGCCATGTCGGGCCCAGGGCCTTGTTCACCGAACGCGCATAAACTTCCACCGGCTTCTTGGCTTCCATCAGCCACATCACCACGTCCAGCGCGTGCGTGCCCGAGATCACCATCGGGGTCACTTCGGAGCGATTGTCGCTGCGCTTGTAATTGTCGATCGCCACCAGCCGGTTCATGAACGCGCGGGAGGTCACCATGGTCACGTCACCCAGCGAACCGGTGCGGACTTTTTCCTTGGCCACCAGCCAGCGGCGGCGGAAGCGCTGGGTGTAACCGATGACCGCGTCGACGCCGGATTTTTCGATCGCGGCCAGCGTTTGCGCCGATTCACCGAGATCAGTGGCTAGCGGTTTCTCGATCAACATCGGCAGCTTGCGCTCTGCCGCCATGATCACCGGATCGACATGCAGATGTTCGTCGGTGCAGACGGCGACCGCATTCACCTCTGGGCGTGACAGCAGTTCACGGTAGTCGGTGGTGACAAAATCGGCGCCACATTTTTCACGAACGATTTCGCCGCGCTCGGGATTCAGTTCGGCGAGGCCTATCCAACCCACAGAGGGATGGCGCGCAGCCAGTTCGGCGCGTATCAGGCCGACACGGCCAGCACCGATGATGGCGAGGCCGATTTTTTTGGGGTCTTTCTTCATTTTAAATTCCAGATCAAGGTCAAAAGCGTTTAGCCACAGGGGATTCTTCACAATACCCCCTTGAGGGGTGCACAGAGTTCACAGAGAAATACCAAAAGGCCGACCGCGTGCGATGCCTATCCTGTTGTTGAAGTTCTCTGTGTCCTCTGTGGCTAAAGGGTTGGAAGTTTGAATTTAACGTCCTGCCACCGCAGCCAGCGGCCGCGATTCAGGCAGCGGCAGGCTCACCGGCTCGTTGCGCTCGGCCGAGATATCGGCGGCAACATAAACTTCCATCACGTTGCGCGCTTCCTCGGCGGTGACCAGCACTGGTCGGTCACAGACCACAGCTTCGATGAAGTGCACCGTTTCGGCGTGCATCGGGCCGGCAAAAGCATGGTCTACGCGTTCGCCCGGCATCGACGACATCGGTAACTGCATGCCGCTTTTCATGGTGTTGAGGATCACATCGCGGTGCGTGTCATCGCAGATCAGCGCGCCGTCGGTGCCGATCATTTCGATCCAGGTCGAGCAGGCATTCGGGTAACCGGGCGGCAGACTCCAGCCGGCGCCGACGACGAAGGACATGCCGCTGTCCATGGTGACGGTGATCCATTGCGTGTCGGGCACATCCTTGCCGCTGTTGGCGCGCATGATGCCGTAGTTGACCTGTGAATAAACACGGATCGGCTTTGCTGGTGCGAGGCACCACAGCATGAAATCGAGGTCGTGCGTGGCTTCCATTGCGGCCGGGGAGAGCTTGCTGCGACCGGTGATCTTGGCGCCCAGGCTGCGTTGGATGTGGCGGCTGACCATCGCACTGACCGGCGTGCCGATGGCGCCGGTATCCAGACATTTTTTGACGTAGGCGTATTTGGGATTGAAACGCTGCGAATAACCGATGGTGAACTTGACGCCCTTGCGTTTGGCAATGGCAATCAGCTCGTCGGCTTCGTGGATTTCCACGGCGATCGGTTTTTCGAGGAACACATGCAGGCCGGCTTCCAGGCAATCGCGCGCCATCGGAAAATGCAGTGCTTCCGGCGTGGCTGAGATCATTACTGCGTCCAGATCCTTGATCTCCAGCAACTGGTGATAATCAGTCAGCGCGCTTTTGGCATTGGTAGCCTTGGCCACTTCGGCCAGGCGCTCAGGTTTGGTTTCGACGATGTGCAGATCCTTGACCGCGGGATTGATCGCGCAGGTGTCTGCACGGATGCCGCCGCACCAGCCGGCGCCGATGATGCCTACATTGATGGTTTTCACAAATACTCCTCTATTTCCTGCTTGCGCAGGGTGCGCAGGCGGGCAACTGGGTTGCCGTATAACTGTGTGATGGTAACGGCAGGGCTGCAGTGAGACAAATACCGAATCGGCACAGGTGACATATCAAATTGTTATGGGTAGACTGCCGCCGTGACCGGAGGTGCCGATGCCGCATTGCAGCAATTTTTACTCTGTAAAACCCCCCAGACCAGGTCGTCGTCGGGGTATGTGCGCATGTCGGGCATACATGCCGCTTTGTTATCTCATATTGCCGTCCCGACAGTACGGGAGGCATTGACCATGGACCTGCGCGGCATCCGTTATTTCGTGCAGATTGCCGAACTCGGCAGCATGACGCGCGCAGCCCAGCATCTGCGGGTGGCGCAGCCGGCGCTGTCACGGCATATCCGTGCGCTGGAAGAGGAACTGGGGGTGGCCCTGATGGTGCGGCTGCCGCGGGGCGTGCGCCTGACTACGGCAGGCCGCCAGTTTCTGGACCACTGCCAGCGCATCCTGCGCGAACTGGCACGGGCGCAGGATGAATTGCGCAGCGGCAGCGCCACGGCACAGGGGCAGGTCATCCTCGGCGTATCGCCGACCACCGGGCCGCTGCTGCTGCCGGGCTTAGTGGAGCGCATGCGCCGCCAGTGTCCGCAGATCAGTCTTAAGGTCGTGGAAGGTTTCAGCAACCAGCTTTATGACTGGCTGCTGGCGGGGCGCGCCGATGTCGCCATTCTGACCAATCCTGCCAACTCGCGCGCAATCAAGGTGACGGCGCTGAATTCCGAACCCATTGTGGTGTTTGCGCGTCCGCAGCCGCGGGGCGCCCGCAAATTCATTACTGCGGCCGATTTGGCGCGCACGCCGGTGGTCAGCACCGAAGCCATACGCATCATCGCCGACGAACAATTGCAGCGGCACGAGGTACGGGTGCGGGTCGAAGCGGAGATTGATTCAGTGGAAGCCATCCGTCGGCTGGTGCTGCGCGGCATCAGCATGGCATTGATGCCGGTATCGACTTTCCACGAAGACATTGCAGCCGGTCAACTGGCGGCCTGGCCAATTGTTGATGCCAACATCCATCGTATACTCACGCTCGCCCAGCGCGCAGAGCGACGCCCGTCGGCAGCGATCGATGAGGTTGCGCAGATCGTGGTCGCAGAAGTGCGCGCGCTGGTTGACGAAGGCGTATTCAGTCTGCCCGGTGCGGCGGGCGTTACTCCAAAACAGAAAAAAACCCGAACTCAGGAGCAGGCATGAAACGCATAGATGTGCATAACCACGTCATTCCGGAAACCCTGGTCAAGGCGATGCAGGCCGATCCGGTTTACAACACAAAAATCGAGGGCGAGGGCAAGGACCGCGTGTTTATCCGCGGCAAGGTGCGTTTTCCGTTTGAGGCGGAGTTCTACAACGCCGAAGCCAAACTGGAATCGATGGACCGTAAAAAAATCGACATCGCATTCATTTCGCCCGGTCCGCAATGTTTCTTTTACAACCTGAAAGACGAGCTGGCCATCAATACCGCGCGCATCGTCAACGATGGCGTCGCACAGATGGTAGCGGCGCAACCTGACCGGCTGCGCGGCATGGCGACGTTGCCGATGCAGCATCCCGAGGCGGCCATTGTCGAGCTCGAGCGTGTGGTCAAGGAATACGGCTTCAAGGGTGTGGAACTGGGCACCGCGATCGGCGAGGAAGAACTGTCTGATCCCAGGTTTCGTCCGGTTTTAAAGCGCATTGAAGCGCTGAAGGTGATGATATTCGCGCACCCGAACACCCAGGGCTCAGGCGGGCGGCTCGATTGTCACTACTTGACCAACCTGATCGGCAATCCGCTGGATACCACCATCATGGTCGGCAAGCTGATGTTCAGCGGCGCACTGGACGAACTGAAGGACCTGAAAATACTGCTCGCCCACGGCGGCGGTTTCCTGCCGTACCAGATCGGCCGTTTTGTTCACGGCCACCAGGTGCGTCCGGATACCGCGGCAAACACCCAATCCGATCCGCTGCAGATGCTCCAGCGTTTCTGGTTTGATGCGCTGACCCACAGCCCGCAGTCCATACGCCATCTGATCGACGTGATCGGTTCGGAAAAAATCGTGCTTGGCACCGATGCACCGTTCGACATGGGTGAAATGGCGCCGGTGGATCGCGTGGAGCTGACGCCGGGCCTGACGCAAAAGGAACGCGAGAACATTTACTGCAACGCCGCCACGGTGCTGTTCAACGGCAAGATCTGAGCGCGGGTATGACGTCCGTGGTTTTTGTGCCGGGGCACCGCGCTCCGGCACGTGTTGAAGGGCCGATAAGCTGCTGCGTGTTCCATGGCAACCGTGTTTTTGTGAGTCGTAACGGCGGCCGGTTGGCGCTGCCGCAATGGGACCGGGCCTGTTGTGATTTTGATCTCGAGGCTGCGCATTTTCTCGGCACACTCGACGGCACGCCCTGTTATGCCCTGACCTTGCCGCGCGATGCGACTTTGCCGGCAGATCTGGAACTGCTGGGCATGCGTGCGCTGATACTCGAGGGCAACGAAGTGGCAGCGGCACTGGCCGGACAGGCTTTTCAGGTGCTGGAATGGGCGCGCACTCACCGCCATTGCGGCGCCTGCGGAGAGCCGACGACAGCGCACGCCACGGACCGCGCGGTCGAATGTGCAAACTGCCGCCTGGTGTTTTATCCGCGCATTGCGCCGGTGATCATGGGGCTGGTCTACCGCGACCGGGAATTGCTGTTGACGTGCAAGCCGGGTTACGCGCCGGGCCGTTACACGGTGGTTGCCGGATTTGTGGAAGCTGGCGAGACACTGGAGCAATGTCTGGCCCGCGAAGTATTGGAAGAGGTGGGGGTGCAAATTCGCAATCCGCGCTATTTCGGCAGTCAGCCCTGGCCGTTCCCGAATTCACTGGTCATGGCCTTCAGTGCGGAATGGGCGGGCGGTGAAGTCTGTCCCGATGGCACCGAGCTTGAGGAGGCGCGCTGGTTTGACATCAATGCCTTGCCCGATCTGCCCGAGCAGGTCCACATTTCGCGACAGTTAATCGATGACACGCTGCTGCACCTGCGTGCCCAATCGTGACTTCACGGATTACGGGTGGCGCATTGTGGTCTGCGGGTTGGTGTGCATGGCGCTGCGTGCTAGCATAAACGCTGAACGACGCTGCATCAGTCGGCGCGCTGCAGGACGGTCGGGTCATCGTTTCCTGGTTTAGCTCATCTAATTGATTGGAATTTGTGCGGATAACCACGCCATGCCGTTTTATCGATTTGAAAATTTCGCCAGTAATTATCTGACGCCCCATCTGTCTACCGGCAAGGCGCCAGTCATCGAAGGGCGTTACATCTATTTCTGTCTGATCCACAAGAATGCGGGCACCGGTTCGGAATTGCATTACCACCCGAACGAGCTGCTGATTTTTCCAGTACGCGGGAAGATCAACGCCATCGTGGGCAAGGATCGCCGCGTGGCGTTTCCGGGAACCTTCGTGCATGCGCCGGCTTATGCCCGCCATTCCATGAAAGCGACCGAAGACGGCAACCTGCAGTACCTGTACATCAAGGACAAGACCTGGACCGTGGTCGGGCTGGCCGAAGATGAGGCGGTGCCGGATCAGGCGATGACGGTGGCGGAGGTTAACAACAAATACAAGGTTGGCGATCGCGACAAACATCAGAAGACTGCAGGCAAATCGCAGGCCATCATCGAAGGGTTGCCGGTGTGTTTTCATCCGATACTCGACAGTCTGGACGCGCCGGCGCGTTCGGGTCGCTGCGTCAACTGGATCGAAGGCGAGCGCCTGGCTTTTGGTTTGTTCGAAGTCCCCGCAGGTTATGCCGAACCGGAATCTGAATCACAGCGCGAGATGTTTGTGTATGTGCTGAGCGGAAAAATCGACGCCGAGGCCGATGGCGAGCGCAAAACGGTGGGTGCAGGTGACATCGTTTATGTGCCGCGTGGCCAGCGTTATCGGTTGCAGGTGCGCAGCCACGCCCGATATGCCATGGTCTGTTCAACGCCGTATCTGGAAAACCGCATCGATAACATGACGCCGCAGCAGGCTGAGCAGGCCCGCGTCAATATGTCATCGAATTAATCAATAAAAAAAGCAGTTCGCAGCAGAGCAGTGGTCACAACTCTGTGTTGCAGCAACCACTGGAGGGTTTATAAAAAATACATTTAAAATCAATAAGTTAAATGTTATTGGTGTGCTGGCGCTGGCAATATGCAGTAGCGCCTCGGCACAGGGTTGGCAGCCCGAGCGCCATGTTGAGCTGATTGTGCCGTCTTCGGCGGGCGGATCGCTGGATAACGTGGGCCGTACATTTCAGCGGTTGTGGACTGAACTGAAACTGGTGCCGACCTCCAGTGCCGTGGTCAATCGTGTCGGTGGCGGCCATGCCATCGCCTACAATTTTCTCAACCAGCAGGCCGGCGATCCGCACTTCATGAGCATCACCTCGTCGACGCTGCATACCAGCAACATCAATGGCCGGGTGAAACTGTCCTATCGCGACTTCACTCCGCTGGCTGTGATGATGACCGAATACATTGCCATTGCCGTGCGCCCGGATTCTCCGCTGAAAACCGGCAAGGATTTGATCGAGGCGCTGCGCAAGGATCCGGCCAGCCTGAGTCTGGCGCTGAGCGGCACCCACCATATTTCATTCGGCATGCCGTTGTTGTCGGGCAAGGTGGACATCAAAAGAACCAAGATGGTGGCGTTCAATTCCACGGGCGAAGCCGTGACCGCGCTGCTGGGCGGGCATGTCGACGTGCTCTCCGGCGGCACGGTGCAGATCGCGCCCCATGTCGCCAGCGGCAAGATGCGTTTGCTCGCCGTGAGTGCAGCGCATCGCTTGCCGGGAACGCTGGCCAGCGGTCCGACGTGGCCGGAACTCGGTTACAAGGGCGTATTCGAAAACTGGCGCGGCGTCATCGGCACCAAGGGCATGACCGCGGAGCAGGTGGCGTACTGGGACGGCGTGTACGGCAAGATCGCGCGCAGCGACCAGTTCAAGGTATTGGCGGAGAATAACAAGTGGGAAATCAATTACTAGAATGCCGCTGAAACCCGGAAATTCCTTGAAGGTGAATACAGTGAAATCAAGGAAGTCATGGATTTCCTCGGCCTTTCCAAATAAAGCAACCGGTAAGGAAGCCATCATCAGTCTGCAAAACATAGGCAGTATCGGCCTCGGCATCATGGGGGGCGCGTTTGCGCGCCACCTGCTGGCCGACGGTTTTGCTGTCACCGGGTTCGACATCTCCGCAAAGCGCCGCGCCGAGCTGAAAAAACTCGGCGGCAAGCCGGCGGCTTCGGCTGCTGCAGTCAGCCGCAGTTGCAACATCCTGGTGACTTCGCTGCCCAGCATCGCTGCCGTCAACGCGGCGTACTTCGGCAAGGGCGGCATTGTCGATACCGCAAAGCGCGGCACGGTGGTTATCGAAACCAGCACATTGCCGCTGAAGGTCAAACACGAGATTCGCGATCGTTGCGCCAAACGCGGCATCGTGGTGCTCGATTGCCCGGTCAGCGGCACCGGTGCCCAGGCTGCAGTACGCGATATCGCGATTTATGCCAGCGGTGATCGCAAGGCCTATGCCAAGGCCGAGGTGGTGCTGCAGGGTTTTTCGCGCAGCGTTTATTACTGCGGTGAATATGGCAACGGCTCCAAGCTCAAGTACGTGGCGAATCTGCTGGTGACCATCCACAACCTGTCGACGGCCGAAGCCATGGTCATGGGCATGAAATCGGGGCTGGACCTGGAACTGTTGTATAAGGTGATCAAGGATGGCGCCGGCACCTCGCGCATGTTCGAGGTGCGCGGACCGATGATGATTGCCAATGACTACCGCAAGGCCACGATGAAGGTTGAGGTTTACAAGAAGGATATCGACATCATCGAGCAGTTCGCCGCCGACCTGCATTGCCCGGTGCCGTTGTTTGAAGCATCAAAACCGTTTTATGCCGCAGCCCTTGCGCAGGGTCGCGCGCTTGAGGACACTGCCGCAGTCTGCGCGATACTGGAGCAGATGGCGGGTATGCAGCGCAAACGCAGGACGAATAGCAGGATAAAAACAAAACCCATTTCAACCAGAACGAGAAAGAACCGATGAAACCGACCATGTCACCGCAGAGCCAGGCCGCTCAAACCATTTCCCGCAACATGAAACTCGTGTCCCACAACGAACTCGCCGGATTCGGCGGCATCGGCGAGGGCATCAACATGCAGGTGACCAAGGATGGTCGCCGCATATTGTGGCTGGCGCATGAGTCTGCGCCGAAGAACTTCACCGGCGTCGATGTCAGCGATCCAAAGAACCCGAAAGTGGTGGTGCAGACCGATCTGCCGCACGCAGGCGTGCGTTCGAATTCGCTGGACGTGGTCGGCGACATCATGGCGGTGGCTTATCAGACCAAGAAAGTCGGCGACAAACCGGCCGGCATGGATCTGTTCGACATCAGCACGCCGGAGAAACCGAAGCTGATTTCGCATTTTGATGCGTCAGGTCCGCATTCGCGCGGCGCGCATTGCGTGTGGTTTGTTGATGGCGAATACGTGCATCTGACCTCAGGCTCCGCAGACTTCGAGCCGACGCACCCGAACGATTTCCAGTTCTACCGCATCATCGACGTGCGCAATCCGTCGAAGCCGGTGGAAGTGGGCCGCTGGCATTATCCCGGCACGCACAAGGGCGACAAGGAAGCACCGCCGCCGCGCCATCCCAAATTTGACGGCGGTTATCGTCCGCACAACGTCAACGTGTATCCGGATCAGCCGGATCGCGCCTATGTCGCTTACCTCGACGGCGGCGCGATGATTTTTGACATCTCGGACAAAGCGAACCCGAAGATGATCACCAATTGGAAATATTCACCGCCGTACAACGGCTTCTGCCATACCGTGATGCCGCTGATCGGACGCGACCTGCTGATCGTCACCGACGAGTGCACCAAGGATGACGGTCTCGACTGGCCCAAGCTCGGCTGGGTGGTTAATGCCAAGGAAGAAACCAACCTGGTGCCGATGTCCACGCTGCCGTTGCCGCCGGTGGAAAGTTTTGCCAAACGCGGCGGCCGTTACGGCGCGCACAACCTGCACGAAAACCTGCCGGGCCCGGCGTCGTTCCGTTCCAATACGCTGGTCGTGGGTACTTTCTTCAACGGCGGCGTGCGCGCATTCGATACTTCGAATCCGTACCAACCGCAGGAAGTCGGCTATTTCGTGCCCGGCGCACCCCGGCTCTCGCCCAAGGGCGCGGTCCAGATCAACGACGTGTGGGTCGACGAGAAGGGGCTGGTCTATGCGGTTGACCGTTTCGGCGGCGGCCTCTATGTCATCGAAATGACGGTGTAAGGAAGGACAGGCAACCATGGCGGATGCACTGGCTGGCCGTTTCCCGGTCAGCATCATCACCGGGTTTCTCGGCAGCGGCAAAACCACGCTGATCAACCGGCTGCTGAAGCGGCCGGACATGAATCGCGTGGCCGTCATTGTCAACGAGCTCGGCGAGCAGGCCATAGACAATGACCTGATCGAATTTTCGTCCGAGCAGATGATGCTGCTCAACAACGGCTGCCTGTGCTGCGTGTTGCGCGGTGACCTGCAGGAAACGCTGCGCGACCTGTTCGTCAAGCGCCGCAACGGCGACATCATCGACTTTGACCGCGTCATCATCGAGACCACCGGCCTCGCCGATCCCGCGCCGGTCATGCAAACGCTGATGACCGATGACATATTGCAGGCGCACTACCGCATGGATTGCGTGGTTACCCTCGCCGATGCGGTCAATGGCCTGGAACAGCTGGAAACCATGCAGGAACCGGTCAAGCAGGCGGCACTGGCTGACCGGATTGTCATTACCAAATCGGATATTGCCGGGGAAGAAGTCACCGCAAAGCTGGAGGCACGCCTGCGTGAACTGAATCCGCAGGCGCCTATCCGCCGCTCAGTGAATGGGGAAATCGAACTGGCGTTCCTGATCGACGTCGGCTTGCGCGATCTAAAGGGCAAGCTGGAAGACATAGAACGCTGGATGGGGGAGCCGGATGAGCATGGCGAACACCACCGGCATGACGAGGCGGTGAAGTCGTTCTGCCTGAAATATACGGAGCCGATGACCTGGGCGGCATTCTCGCAGACCATGGAAGTGCTGGGCGCGCTGCGCGGCTCCGACATGCTGCGGGTCAAAGGCCTGATCAATGTGGCGGAACACAAAGGGCCGATGGTGGTGCAGGGCGTGCAGCATCTGTTTCATCCCCCGGTGGAACTGGCGGCATGGCCCAGCGCCGATCATTCGACGCGCATCGTATTCATTACCCGCAACATTCCACGGGAGATGGTGGAGAATCTTTTTTCAGCCATCGGCGCTGTTGCTACTGCCAACTGAGCAGCATGCGCGACCAGCGCACCCGCAAACTCAGGAGCCGGCGCGCGGCAACAGGCGATCGGTTTCTTTTTTGACTACCCCGTAACACTCGCAGGCGCGTTGCTCCAGCCCTACATGATCGCTGACAGTGATCTTGCCGCGGGTGTAGTGAATCAGGTCTTCCTTCTGCAGTGTGGCAGCGGCCTCGGTGACGCCCACACGGCGCACACCCAGCATGTTGGCAATCAATTCCTGGGTCATACTGAGTTGATTTGAAGGCAGGCGGTCCAGGCTGGATTTCGAGAAGCGAGCCAGGACGATGCCAAGGAAGTTGTTAAGGAATGACCAATGGGAGCGGATCAAAGACTTGCTGCCCGGCAGATCGGGCGACCCAGGCACAACCGCCAAGGACAATCGGCTGTTCATCGAAGCGGTGCTGTGGATCGGGCGGACCGGCAGCCCATGGCGGGATCTGCATCCGGAGCTGGGCAACTGGCACAACACGTATACCCGGTTCTCGCGCTGGGGAAAGAACAGCGTGTGGCAACGCGTGATAGAGGCTGTCAGCGATGATAGGGATCTGGAGATGCTGTTCATCGACAGCACGGCGGTGCGTGCCCACCAGCACGCGGCGGTAGATGCCTTGGGCAACCCGCTGCGACTTTTGCTCAGTGGAGGTCAGGTGGCCGATGTGACGCAGGCGCAGGACTTGATCGAGGGCCTGGCCACGCAGGCGGTTGTGGGCGACAAGGGCTATGACGCCGATGCGCTCGTGCAATGCATTGAGCAATCTGGCGCTCAGGCCGTCATCCCACCCAGGAACAACCGTATCGTGCAGCGTACTTATGATCATCCTATTTACAAAGACCGCAACCTGGTCGAGAGATTCTTCAATCGCATTGAACAGTTCAGACGCATCGCTACGCGCTATGACAAACTTGCCCGGAACGACCTCTCCACGCTCAACCTCGTCTGTGCCTACAGCTGGACAAATTGATTGTTAACAGGCCCTAGGGACTCAGGCGGAAAATAAAAATCCGCAAGTCGATATTCAATAAATTTCGGACTTGCCGTCAGAGGTCTAGTCGAGCAGGATGGCTCCGCACTGCACAATTATTAGACAAGCAGTGTCCCCGGGAGTTCACCCGTTGGAATGCAAGTCCAGATATACGAACCCGGCAGGATGGCCGTGCGTCGCTTATTTCGAGTTCGGTGTAGGAGGACGAGCTTCGGGTGACCAGCTGCGGACATGCAGGTCGCGCTGGGGGAATGGAATCTCGATGGCATATTTGCCTAAAGCAGTTTCGATCGCCCACAGGTAATCGGCCTGTACTGCGCCGGGCCGTTTCACTGCATCCGAAGTCAACCACACGATGAGTTCAAAATTCAGGCTGCTGTCGCCAAATGCGGTGAGCCAGACCTGGGGCTTGCGCTTGTCGTCACCAGTGAGCGTATGCGGTACCGCATCGGCGGCTTCCAGTGCGGCCTTGCGCACCAGTTCCTTGTCTGAGCCATAAGCGACGCCAAAGGGCACGTGGATGCGACGGTAGACATCGCGCATGGTCCAGTTCATCACGTGCCCGTTCACAAACACGGAGTTCGGCACCACGATATCGATATTGTCATTGGTGGTAATGACCGTGCTGCGGATATTGATTTCACGCACTTCGCCGCTGATGCCTGACTCAAGCTCGATGAAGTCACCGATCTTCAGGGATTTTTCGAACAGCAGCATGAGCCCGGCGACAAAATTGCTGATCAGATTCTGCATGCCGAAACCAACGCCAACACCGAGGGCGCTGGCAAACAGCGCGAACTTGCTCATGTCGATGCCGATCGACGACAGGCCGATCAGGAAACCGACAGTCAGCAGGATGTAATGCAGCAGCCGGTTCAGCGTATACAGCGCCGCGTGGTTGAAATTCGGGCGGTGGGTGGCCAGACGTGTCAGCAGGTTCTGTCCGATTTTTGACAGCCACCACGCGACGGTAATGATGACGACGACACGGATCAGCCCGATGGAGGTGATCGCGACGTCGCCGATTTCAAAAAGCGGGGCTGTGAACCATCCCGAGATTACTTGCAAGGTGCCGGCGTCCGTGCCGGCCTGCGATGGCGCGTCCGCGGCGTATGCGTGGCCGGAGGCGAGCACCCCGCCGAATAGCGACCATGAGCGTTTGTGGCTGTGCATTGTTGTTCTCCGTCTTCTTTGGGGTTTTACAGCCAGCGCTTTTTCCGGAAAATGAATATCAGAACAATGGTTATGGCGGCCATGATACCCAGCAGCACGAAATAGCCCATGGATGACTTCAATTCGGGCATGTTTTCGAAGTTCATGCCGTAGATTCCGGCGAGAAAAGTCAGCGGAACAAAGATGGCGGTAACGATGGTCAGGATCTTGATGATGTTGTTCAGCCGGTGCGAAGCCAGCGAGATATAACCTTCGATCAGGTCGGTGGAAATTTCGTAGTAGAGGGAAGCCAGGCTGCTGGCCCGTTCCTGGTGTTCATAAACATCCTGGATTTCGTGCTTGTGTTCCGCGCGTATCTGGGGCGGCGGATTTTTCAGCAGTTCCGAAAACACCTGCACATGGTAGAGCAGCACGCGCCGGAATTTTCGCAAATCGGTCTTGTAGCCCATCAGTTCGGCCAGCATGGTGTCATCCGGGCTTTCAACGATTTCGACTTCCAGATCGTCGAGCCGCGGTTCCAGTGCCAGCAATTTCTTTGTATAACGGTCCACCATGATCCGGCACAGACGCAGCGCGAGTGCGTCCGGCCCGGCAGCCAGCATGGCGTGGTCGTGCCCGGTTTCCTGTCGCAATTCATCGATGCTGCGCGATTGGCCGGAGTAGCGCGTGACCAGGAAACGCTGGCCGATAAACAGCGCGAGCTGAATGGTGGCGAATTCAAACTCATCCGAATTTGTGCGCAGGCCCTTGAGCAGGATGAAAACATTGTCGCTAAAGGCTTCGATCTTGGGCGGGTGCCGCAGCCGCTGGGCGTCCTTGATGGCCATGGGATGCAGGCCAAAACACGAAACCAGCAGCTGTTTTTCGGTTTCTGCGTCCTGGTCGACAAAATCGGCCCAGATGATCGAATCGGATTCGCGTTGCCACACTGCCAGCAATTCTTCGTTGCCGGTCGTGATTTTTCCGGTGGCGGGGCTGTACAGAAGCGTGCGAACCATGGGCTCCTCGATCAATCGATAATCCCGTTGCGGTTGCCGGTCGATGCGGCGGATAGCCGGCCCGTTGCAGCCATAGTCGTGATTTTCAGCTCAGGATCATGTTAGCACGTGAGTTTTCAGGTCTTCGTTGTACTCGCCGCTTGCATGGTGAACAGCCGGATTTTTACAGTCCGGCCCGTTGCGCGATGTAGTTACCCAGCGACGCCCATTCGCGGTCTGCATAGCCATGGGCCATGGCTTCCTGATGTTGTTCGCGCAGGAGTGCGGCCAGTGGCATCGGCACTGCCGTATCCTGCCCGGCCTGCAGCGCGAGTTCCACATCCTTCAGGCCCAGTTTCAGCGGAAAGGTTGCTTCTGCCGGTTTATCCAGAATCAAACGCCCGTAGTTTTTGTAGACGGGTGAGTTCATGGAGGTATTGGTGATGATGTCGAGAAACAAGGCCGGATCCACGCCGGATTTTTGCACCAGCGCAAAGGCTTCGCCCAGACTCTGGATGATGGCTCCGAGCAGGAAGTTGCGCGCGATTTTCACGATGTTGGCGCAGTGCGCCTGTTGGCCTGCGTTAAACCAGCGCCGCCCCAGCACTTCGAACAGCGGAGTGCAGCGTTCGATTGCACTTTCAGGTCCTGCCGCAACGATATCCAGTTGACCAGTTGCAGCCGCGTCCGGACGTCCGAATACCGGCGCCGAAACATACTCTGTGCCTGCCGTGATGTGCAGGGCTGCGAGACGCTGCCCCAGATGCAAGCTGACCGATGCCATGTTCAGATGTGTGGTCGATGCGGACAGTTTTTGCAGCAGCCCTGATTTGATCCAGACCGCTTCAACTGCGGCATCATCGGCCAGCATGGTGATGACTACGTCGCAATTGATCAGTTCATCCGGTCGTTCAGCAACGACTGCGCCCTGTTCCGTGAAGCTTGCAGAGATTGCGGGCGAACGGTTCCACACGCGCAGCGCATATCCGGAATTCAACAGGCGGCCTGCCATGCCGCGGCCCATTTGTCCCAGTCCGATCAATCCGATTTTCATGTTCTGCACTCCAGTTGAAATGCTGCAGCCCCGATTGTTACGCAAAGATGGAATTGCCGAAAGCCGGGCGGCCGAAAGCGTCGCTCCCAACTTGAATTACAATGCAGCGGCAACTCCGCTGGTTTCATCCAAAAACAAGAAAAGCGGGGGGCTCGTAATCGATCTTAAAATCAGGAGGAGAAAAAGATGGATCTTGGCATCAAAGGCAAACGTGCAATCGTGACCGGCGCCAGTCGTGGCATTGGCCGCGAGACGGCCAGGCAATTCCTCGAAGAAGGCGCGCGGGTGATGATCTGCGGGCGCAATGCTGAAACGCTGGAGCAGACCCGCAGCGAACTGGCCAAAACGACAGGCGGAGAAATTCACGCCGTAGTGGCCGACATGATCAAGCCGGATGACATCAAGCGGCTGATCGACAGCGCAACAAAACAGCTCGGTGGTGTGGATATCCTGGTGAACAATGCCGGGCAGATGTATTCCGGGCGCTTCGACGTGATGACCGATGAAGGCCTGAAGGAGCAGCTGGAAACCAAATTGTTTGGTTTTATACGCGCGATCCGGCTGGTTTATCCGCTGATGAAAGCCAATCACTGGGGGCGCATCGTCAACTTGATCGGCGGCGCCGGCAAGGAACCCGATCCGTACATGTTCGGCAGCGGCATCACCAACAGCGGGCTGCTGAATATCACCAAATCGCTGTCCAGCGAATTCGGCGAAGACAACGTGCTGGTGAATGCGATTTGCCCGGGCTGGGTCGACACCAACCTCTGGCGCCGTAATGCGCAGGGACTGGCCGCGGAACTCAAAGTGAACAATGAGGAAGAGGCGCGCAAGCGCGCGGCACTCAAAAATTCGCTGAATCGTTTTGGCAAACCCGAAGAACTTGCAAACGCCATCGTGTTTTTGTGTTCGGAGCGCGCGAGTTACATCACCGGTGTATCGCTGAATCTGGACGGTGGCAGATTAAAAGGGCTCTGGTAGGCCGTTTTGCGCACGCAAGGTTGACACTGAAAGCGATGAGGTTCTAAATAACATGCTCTCGAACATGGATTTATAAAACCCAGATAATCGAGGAGGAGGAACGATGAGGACTGTAAAAAAGACTGCTGGTCTGTTGTTCGCTGCAATGTTGTTGCCCCTGAGTACTCCAGTAAACGCTCAGGAGTATCCGTCGAGACCCATGCGTTTGATCATTCCGTGGTCGCCCGGTGGGATTACCGATGTCATCTCACGCACCTTGGGCGCCGTGATGTCGGAATCGATGGGGCAGCAGGTGGTTCCGGACAACCGACCGGGTGCAGCAGGCACACTGGGTGTTTCCATTGGCGCGCAGGCAAATCCTGACGGCTACACCTTGCTGATGACCGATGTGCCCAGCCATGCCATCAGTGCAACCCTTTACAAGAGTCTGTCCTATAACCCGGCCAAGGACATCGAGCCCATTGCGCTGCCGTCGCGTTCACCGACCGTGCTGGTCGTCTACCCCAAACTCGGCATCAAATCGATACAGCAGTTGATCGATTACGCCAAGGCGAGTCCCGGAAAATTGCGGTTCGCCTCGTCGGGCCCGGGTTCGATCACGCATCTCACCTCGGAGCGTTTCAAGGCTGAGACCGGAATCAAGGCGCTGCATGTGCCTTACAAGGGCGGCAGCCCGGGTACGGCCGCAGTGGTGTCGGGAGAGTCGCATGCGTATTTTTCGTGCATATCCGCCGCGATTCCACACATCAAGGCCGGCCGCCTGACCTTCCTCGGCATTACGCTGCCCAAACGCTCGCCGCTGTGGCCTGACGTGCCGGCAGTGGCGGAAGTCCTTCCCGGCTTTGTGATGGGCTGCAACACGGGGTTTTTTGCGCCTGCAGGCACGCCGAAAAATATCACCGCGCGGCTGTATACCGAGGTGATGAAAGCGGTGCAGAATCCGCGGGTAAAAACCATACTCATCACCAACTCGGCTGAGTCGTCCACGTTCACGCAGGCTGAATTCAAGGCGCATGTGGCCGAAGAGATCGTCAACTGGGGCAAGGTGATCCGCGATTCCGGGCTGAAGGTCAACTAAGCGCAGGTAAACAGAAACATCCCGCTGTGGTTTGTGCCACGGCGGGATTTATACTACCGGCGGCTTGCCGGTTTTTTTATTGTGGCATCCGGTGATGCACAGCTGTGCCAGCCGCAACCTGATTAAATTTTCGACAAGAAAGAACAGCAATGGGTACATTGAACGGCAAGTCGGCACTGATCACGGGCGCCTCGCGGGGTATCGGCCAGGCCATTGCGCTGCGGCTCGCCACTGAAGGTGCGGCGATTTATCTGGCCGCCGACGGAACTGAGGCTGAATTAAAAGATACGGCGCAGGCTTGCCGCAAGGCGGGTGCACCGGATGTGCAGTGGGGCATGCACGATTTAGTGCAGGCCGACGCAGCCGAGGCCATGATTGCCACCGCGCACCAAAAATTGGAGCGCCTCGACATCCTGGTCAACAACGCCGGCTTGCGTGCGCGCAAGGCCTTTGGTGATTTCACCCATGACGACTACGAACGCCTGACGGCGGTCAATCTGCGCGCGCCGTTTTTTGCCAGCCAGGCCGTGGTGCCCATCATGCGCCAGCAGGGCGGCGGACACATCATCAACATTGCCAGCCAGCTGGGTATTGTCGCCTCGCGTTATGGCGCGATCTACAGCCTCACCAAGGCCGCGCTGATCCAGCTGACGCGTTCCATGGCGCTGGAACTCTCCGCGGAAAAAATTTCAGTCAACGCCGTTTGTCCCGGGCCCATATCCACCGAAGGCTTCCTCGCAGGCCGCAAGCCCGGTGAGCTGGAACAGCGCGCCCGCGATGTGCCCATAGGCCGCTTCGGTACGGTGGGAGAGGTGGCCGGTGCAGTCGCCTTTCTGCTGTCGAAAGACGCTGCCTATGTGGTCGGGCATGCGCTGGTCATGGATGGCGGCTACGTCATTCACTAGGCGGCGGCGAGGGGTTTATATATGCGCTGCGCCTATACCGATAATTAAAATATATAATAAAATCAACAACTTACAGTTATTTTTGAGTGCAGCATTGTGGAGTGTACGGGTTTTACTGATCCGCTGCGCTGCATCGAATACCGGGTCACAAGCATCGCCTGTTGACGGGGGCAAACTCGACAACTCAGATGGCCCCATCCTATTTTTTCTTAATCATCCGCCTGAGGTATCGCTTGTTGTACAGTGTCATACAGACATTGTTGCAGGAGATAACCATGCTGGCCGTAAGATTGGAGAAGCGGTTGGAAGCTGCAATTGCCCGCATTGCTGAGGCCACCGGCAGCACCAAGAGCGGCGTAGTGCGTGAAGCCGTGTTGCGTTATCTGGAAGACCGTGAAGATACGGTGCTGGCTGCGCAGGCCAAACAGGCCGGAGGTCGCGCCAAATCGATTGCCGAGGTCAGGAAATCTCTTGGCCTGGACCGTTGAATCAGAAGTGCTCATGCCTTGGATCAGGCGGGGCACCTACCTGATCAAGGCGATGAGTTGGATCAGCGATGCAGGTCGCGGCTGATGAATTCGCCGTTTAACGGCGCTGACATTTCACTCGCCAGAAACACCACGACATTGGAAAAATCGTCCGCCTGGTAAACGTAGCCTGCAGCAACCAGGCGTTTGACGTCTTCCTCGGACTTGTTGACCCGCCACAGCGGCGTGTCGGTGGCACCGGGGCCGAAACAATTGATGCGCACGCCAGTATCCTTGAGTTCCAGCGAAACCGCGCGCGTAAACCCGATGATCCCGGCCTTGGATGCCGAGTAAGCCGATCCCTTGGGCTGCCCGCGGATGCCGGTGCCGGAGGCCGTGCTGAGCACGATGCCCTGATTGCGCGGCAGCATGCGGCGGATGGCGGCGCGGGCGCCGAGGAACACGCTTTTCAGATTGAGCGTGATCACCGCATCCCATTCCTCTTCAGGCATATCCACCAGCGCGCAGCGCGGAAACATCCCCGCGATATTGAGCAATACGTCCAGCGGGCCGTATTCAGCCTCCGCACGATCGAACAATGTCTCAAACGCCGCAGCCTTGGTGACATCGGACTGCACGGCAATAGCCCGGCCACCGGCTTGCACGATCGCATCCACGGTCGCTTGCGCCGCAGCAAGATTTATATCGGCGACGGCGACGGCAGCGCCGGCCTTGGCCATTGCAATGCCGTAACAACGGCCCAATCCGCCACCACCACCGGTCATGGCCACGGTTTTACCCTCGAGCAATTTCATGGGTGCATCCTCCTCGTCTCATTGTTTTAAATGCAAGGATAAGGGAGTGGCTCCGCATCTACAACCCGCGGGGCGTAGCCATTACCGGTGCAGGCACCTGGCGGCTGGCGATTATGGCGATATGGAATAATCACTTGTCATGGCGGCTGGATCATTACACCATGGCATCCAGCGGCAATAAGGTTGCGGGCAAAAAACCGGCCGACAGGCATCAGCACTCGAAACGCAGGACGCACAGGGGAGAGCGCGCGTGGATCGACCATGGTTGACGCAGGATCTGGTGTGGATGCTGGGGAGTTTGTGCCAACTCCACCGGATTCCATTTGACTCCGCGCTGGTTGCTCAGCAATACCCGCCGCCGCATACCGAAATCACCTTCACTGAAGCGGCAACCGCGCTGGGCTTCAAAGTAGGGCGTTGCGATGCCACGAGCGGCAAGCTGACCGATCTGACATTTCCGCTGGTTGCGTTGTTGCGTAACCCGGATGCCAAGGCGGCTGACGATACCGTTGCGTCCAACACCTCCAGTGAACTGACTGTGCCTTCGGTCAATCTGGCCCTGGTGATCAAGGCGGATGACGAGCGGGTGCTGTATTTCCGCGCGCAGAGCAATGCCGCTGAAACCATCCCGGCTGCCGAGTTCGCGCAGCGCTTCGAGCCTGTGGTGCTGCTGGTAACGCACGAGGCGCGTCCGAAAGCGCCTGACGACGACCTGTGGTCGCGCGACACGCATAAATTCGGTTTCCGCTGGTTCGTGCCGGAGTTGCTGAAGCACAAGACTATCTGGCGTGACGTGATGCTGGCGTCTTTCGTACTGCAACTGGTAGGTCTGACTACGCCGTTGTTCACGCAGGTGATCATCGACAAGGTGGTGGTGCACCAGACCCAGAGCACCCTGATCGCCATAGCGGCGGGTCTGACCATGTTCTTGTTTTTTAACGCATTTCTGACATGGCTTCGACAGTATTTCATACTCCATACCGGTAACCGCATCGATGCTGTATTGGGGAGCCAGGTATTCCGCCATCTGGTGCGGCTGCACCTGCGCTATTTCGAGCAGCGACCGACCGGCACGCTGATTGCGCGCCTGCATGGCGTGGAAACCATACGCCAGTTCATCAGTGGCGCTGCGGTAACGCTGTTTCTCGATCTGCCGTTTCTGTTCGTGTTCCTAGCCGTGATGTTCTGGTACAGCTGGCAACTGTCTTTGATTGCAGTGACCACCGTCACGTTGTTGGCCATACTCAGTATCGTCATCACGCCGCAGTTGCGCAAACGCGTCAACGAGCAATTCCTGATGGGCGCGCGCAACCAGGCTTTCCTCACCGAATACGTGGTCGGCATGGAGACCGTCAAATCCCTGCAGATGGAGCCACATCTGGAGCGGCGCTATGAAAACCTGCTGGCCGATTATCTGCATGCCGGATTCCGTGCCCGGCAGTTGTCCAATACCATCAACACGCTGGCCAATGCCATCGAGCAGACGCAGACACTGGCGATCCTGTGTGTGGGTGCATTGATCGTCATGCAGAACGAAGGTTTTACGATCGGCATGCTGGTGGCCTTCCAGATGTTCGCCAGCCGCATGGCGCAGCCCATGTTGCGGCTGGCTTCGCTGTGGCAGGAATTCCAGCAGGCCGACATCGCTGTCAAGCGCTTGGGCGACCTGATGGATGCGCCGGCTGAACCCTATGCCTTGATTCCATCGCGCGCACCCGGCGGCGCAGGGCAGATCGTGATCAGCGGACTGTCGTTCCGCTACAGCGAAGAGCATCCTTACCTGTATCGCAATCTGGCGCTGACGCTGAAATCGGGAAAACTGACCGTAGTCACTGGTCCTTCCGGTTGCGGCAAAAGCACACTGGCCAAGCTGCTGCAGGGGTTTTATCCACCGGAAGACGGGCGTATCGAGATCGACGGTCGCGATATCCGTCATCTGTCTGCCAATGAATTGCGCCAATACTACGGTGTGGTGCCGCAGGACACCGTGCTGTTCGCCAATACAGTCTATGAAAACCTGAGCATGGCCAGTCCGCATGCCGGTTTTGAAGATGTCGTCAATGCCTGCCGCATGGCGGGCATTCACGAAGTCATCGAGCAAATGCCGCAGGGCTACCAGACCTGGCTGGGGGAGCACGGTGTGGGACTGTCAGGCGGGCAGAAGCAGCGGCTGGCCATAGCTCGAGCATTGCTGAAGCGCCCGAAAATCCTGATATTTGATGAGGCCACCAGCGGCCTGGATCAGGCGACGGCGGAGCAGTTTGCGCAGACCATCAACCAGTTGAAGGGCAAGGTGACAATGCTGTTCATCGCGCACAATCTGCCGCGCAACCTACAGGTGGATGAAGTGTTTACGTTTGGAGTGCCAGCGGAAAATAGAGCAGGTGCATGACACTCGCCTAACTTTCAAATAATTCGCGCGGTAATCCGCTTTGACGAATAATGGAATGCAACGTGCCTACACGTATTTCAGCATGCAGCGGGATTGTGGATTCTGGGGAACGCTTTTGCATGACTACGTGGCTGCCGCGTTGGCGAACCTCGGTGAAACCATGTTGCCTCAGAAGCGGCAGAGTGCTTTACCCGAAAATACCCGCAGTTTACCCAACCGCGACCTCAAGGCGCGTCACGAAGATTTCAGAATGCATGCGGGATTCAATTTCTTTGGGATCCGCAGTCTCGAAAAACAATTCGACTGCTTCGGTCAGATTGGTTTTGGCATCTTCAATCGTAGCACCCTGACTTGCTATATCCAATTCCGGGCAAAGCGAAACATAGCCAGTGCCTTCCCGTTCGATCAAAGCAGTCAACTGATGCGTTGTTTTCATGAAGCAGCCAGGGAGCAATGGGGTCAGGTCTTGCAATCCAACATTTTCTTGACTAGATTGCCGTCATGGCAAGACCATTAAGAATCGAGTTGGCGGGAGGGTTGTACCACATCACTTTGCGCCTACACGACGGGGGGTTACACGATGCAGGCAATAGCCGACTGTTTCAGCGTACATTATGCGACGGTGAGTCGTGCGGTCAAACTAAGCGAGGGGAATTTATAAGTAATTGATTTTATTTATCTTTATTTATTTCGGCTTCGCGAACCCAGACTTACTGAGTGGCCGGAGCCAAGGCAAACTTGCCATTTTGTTAGATTTGACCGTTCCTCGATCCACCCTCAATATTTTAAAACTATAAACGGCCAGCAGCGCAACGCTGCGGCCTCAGCGGACAGGGGTGTGCGCATGCGGCAGGTAGAGGACTACTGCAGCAACAGCGGGTTTGGCGCGTTCTGGCGCGCGTTCACTTCTTTTCTGATGGTTCACCTCTCGCAGCAATGGGTTGTCGGTCTTTTAGGGCATGTGCCGGCGTGTGGTGATGCGGGACTGCAAAATCAATATTCAGAAAAAAGGTGAATGT
>Ga0105054_10000130_pt1 | contig 94977 bp, 74 predicted proteins | sample BON02_FD_78091 | JGI IMG/M metagenome (GOLD analysis project Ga0105054, IMG submission 78091) | Freshwater microbial communities from Lake Bonney liftoff mats and glacier meltwater in Antarctica - BON-02 (megahit assembly) | ecosystem: Environmental > Aquatic > Freshwater > Ice > Glacier...
AATTTCATCAAAGTGCTTTTACCAGACCCTGTCTGGCCGACCACGGCAATCGTTTCACCCGGCGCGATGCGAAAACTGATGTCGTGTAAAATCTGTGAACCACTGGCGTAGGAAAAATTAACATGATCGAATTCCACTTCACCTTTAACCTGCTCAATGGCAAGTGACGTAGCCCCGCTAAGGGTTTGAATAGGTACCGCAATCAGGTTCAGAATTCGTCGTGTTGAGGCCATCGCGCGCTCATACAGATCGACCGTTTCCGCCAGGCGAGTGAGCGGCCACAACAAGCGTTGAGTTAAGAACACCAGCACACTGTAAGCGCCCGCATTCAGCTCACCGGCGAGTGTCAGTTTGCCGCCATAAACCAGTGTTGCTACAAAGCCCACCAGAATGGCCATGCGGATGATCGGAATGAATGCTGAACTGATTCGAATCGCGCCTCGGTTGGCCTCCACATATTCCAGGCTCTCACTTTCTACCTGTCCCAGTTCGTAGCGCTCTCGGGTAAAACTTTTGATGGTGGCAATGCCGGCAATATTATTGGCCAGGCGAGTACTGAGCACGCCCACCTTTTCGCGCACACTGGCATACAGGGGTTGTGCGCGGCGCTGGAACCAAAACGCTCCGATAATAATGACCGGGATCGGTGTAAACGCCATAACCGCGATTTGTGGAGAGAGATAGAAAAACACAGCACCTACCGCAATCACAGACGTGCCTACTTGTATCAGCGCATTGGCACCGTCATCCAGAAAGCGCTCAAGTTGATTGACGTCATCATTCAAAATGGAAACCAGCCGACCAGTGGAGGCATCCTCAAACCAGGCCATATCCAGTTCTTGCATATGCCCATAAGCATCCAGCCGCAATTCATGCTGCAGACTCTGCGCCAGATTGCGCCAGAGAACTTGCAATAGAAACTGGAATAGAGACTCAAGCGCCCACACACAAATGGTGATGACACCGAGAAACAGCATTTGATCAAACGGGTCAGCAATACCCCAGTCGGCCAAAAAGGACTGATCCCTGCGCACCACCACATCGATGGCCATGCCGATCAAAATTTCCGGCAGGATGTCGAACAATTTGTTAAGGACGGAGCAAATCGAGGCCAGCCAGATTTGCTTGCGATGACGGTGACCGCTGGCGTAGCGAATCAGCCGCATCAAAACGCTGGCGGAGGATGAGGTGTCAGTCATGCGCTTTCAAATCCGAGGCCGGCTACAGCAAGTGCTGGAGGTCGGGTAGATATTTTTCCAGCGAGCCGGTATTAAATACCACGACATCATCGCCCTGTTTGATCAAACCGCGATCGACCAGTTGAGGCAGTGCAGCCAGGCAAGCCGCGCCTTCCGGACACACCGACCAGTGCTTTTCTTTCCAGACTTTTGACAAAGTGGAATGAATATCCTGTTCAGCAACGGCGATGGCAGCACCACCAGATCGACGAATAATATCCAGCACTTTGAAATGTCCGACGCCGCCAGGCACGTTCATGCCGTAAGCCAGGGTGTCTCCGGCCTTAGCGACGGTGGTATCTTTCGCGCCGCTTTCAAATGCATCCACCAAAGGCTTGGTGACATCTGACTGCACACAGATTACTTTGGGGCGGCGACTGCCAATCAGGCCGAGATCCTGTAACTCCTGCCAGCCCTTCCACATGCCCAGAACACCAGTGCCACCACCGGTCGGGTAAATAACCACATCCGGCAGATGCCATGGATCGCCTGCAGATTTAGGCTCGGCAATCTCCAGACCCATGGTCTTTTTGCCATCAATGCGCCAACCGGGCTCCTGAAATGTAGCGACACTGAAATAACCTTTATCCAGCCATTTGCTTTTCAGCAATTCGCCCGCCTCGCGGATCGTTCCAGACACCAGTTCAATATCAAACCGGTTGGAATCCTGTGCCAGTTTCGTGACGCGATCGCGAATTGGAGCGGGTGTATTATCAGGCATGGCAACCACTGCCTGCATACCAGAAGCCAATACGTACTCACAAAGTGAGTCGCCGGCATTGCCCTGAGTCGGTACGGCCAGTTTGCTTAAACCGGCACGGTGCGCCATTGAAATCGTCATCGCCATGCCGCGATCTTTAAAACTCTGGGTGGGGTTGGCACCAAAACCCGGATGCCCCCTGCCTTCATCTTTCACCGACAAAGTAAACCCGACCTGCTTCGCCAGGGCGTGATCAGAATAGGGCAGCAGTGGTGTGTTACCTTCGCCGAGCGTGAAAATATGCGCCGCGTCCTGACGGTTATTGATATCCAACGGCAACAAACCGCCGAAGCGCCACATGTCGTTGCGTTGAGGTTTGTACCAGGCCTGGTCAGCCTGGGTTGAATCCAGTTTTTGCAGGTCTATTACAATTTCAACCGGACGCTGGTCGACCGGGCAAAGGTTCATCAGGGTATCGGCTGCGTATTCCGCGCCACAGCCAAGGCAGCGCAGGTGCGATATGAGGCTCATGAGATATTTTCGCTGTACATTTTAGTGACCTTATTGCTCAACTTCTTTCAAAGAATATTCAATCGCACGATTGGTTAATGGGTGGTATTTGTGGCCGGCAGTTTCAAAAATATTGCGGCTAAGCGCCCCGTCCTGACCATTTTTGGCCAGCGCCACATACACCGGCAACACCAAGCGCGTGCGGCCATATCGATTCAGGTATGCCGTCATGTGTTCATAAGCAGCCTGATGCCGGCGAGTTGCCACCTGAATAAACCAGGCGCGGGTAATTTCAGCATTCAATGACTGACTTAAACCGAATTGTTCGTCCAGCTCACCCAACTGCTCATCGCTCAAATCCATCGGCAGATTATTAATAAAATACACGCTCGCCTGCGGGCTGAACTGGTCCATAGGAATGCTGTCGACCGCCACTTCACCCACTGCCCAACTGTTAGCCAGTTGTGCTGCTTTATCCAGGGTTTCTGAACTTGGTACCGGGGCGTCAGTAGGAATCGCTGGTTCGTATAACCACTCTTCCGCTTGTGCACGTGTGTACTTGCCAGGATATTTCTGTAAAAGATTGGTATCCAGATAGTCCAGAAACTGCTCTGTCGATATTGATTCGAATTCAAAATGTTTGAAGTAAGCAGCCAGAAACGGATCAAAATCACCCCGACCATAAACATTTTCGAGGTGCTGCATAAACAGCTCACCCTTGTCGTAATGCATGCTGCCCTGTGACTCATCCGGGTTGTCGAGTTTTTTGCGTGGCGCCAGCGCCTGCATTTCCGGCTTTACGGTGTTCATGCTGTTTTGCAGTTCGCGGTAAGACAATACTCGTTCTTCATCTGCGCGATCCTTGCTGTACAGGACTTCCATCAAACGTTGTGTGACATAGCTGGTGATGCCTTCATTCAGCCAGATATCGCGCCAGGTTTTATTGGTCACCAGGTTGCCTGACCAGGAATGCGCCAATTCATGTGCAATCAAGGAAACCAGACTGCGATCACCTGCCAGAACGCTCGGTGTAATGAATGACAAACGCGGGTTTTCCATTCCACCGAACGGGAAGCTTGGCGGTAGAATCAACAAGTCATAACGACCCCATTGATAAGGGCCATACATTTTTTCTGCGACTTCCAACATGTTCTGGGTGTCGCCGAATTCATAAACAGAGGCTTCCAGAACTTCCGGCTCAGTATAGATGCCGGTTTGTTCGCCAATCGGTGCAAAATAAATATCACCCACCGCAATCGCCAGCAAATAAGACGGGATCGCCTGCGGCATGCTGAAACTGTATTCACCATTGCGCGGCGTTTCGGGGTCATTGTTCGCGCTCATCACAGCCAACAATTCGGGCGGCGTGTGAATGGTCGCTTCATAGGTCATGCGAACCGCCGGCGAATCCTGGATCGGTACCCAGCTGCGTGCATGGATAGACTGTGACTGGCTGAACATATACGGAAACTCTCCGCCCGCCGTCAGTTCTGGCGGTAGCCACTGCAATGCCGTCGCCGCAGGATCAGTTTTGTAGTGGATCTCCACTTGCAGTTCCTCGTCGGTCAGTTGCCCGTCCGGGACCGCAATACTCAGCGCCTGACCCAGCACTTTGTCGGTAGTCGTATATGCGTAATCTGCTTCAACGCCGTTTACCGATACACTTTCGATGTGCAAATCACGGGTATCGAGAACGATGTCTTTGGCTGCGGGATCAAGACGGTTCATCAACAGAACGGCAGCGCCGCGCAATTCCTTTTTGTCGAAATCAACCGTCAGATCCAGGTTCAGGTGCTTGGTTACAAACTGGTCGGTATTCGCAAAAGAAAAATAATCATGAGCCAGATCAACAGTTTCCTGCTTGGCGGGCTCAACTCTCTCTTGTACAGTTGCCTCCGGGGCGACTTTCTGAGCAGCTTCGTTATTGGCTTCGTCTTTAGGGTCGCAGGCGGTTAGAGCGATTACAGCTAACAATAGAGTGATTAGGCGCATGAGTGAGGATCTCTTGGTTTTGGTAAGCTGACAAGTATAAGAAGATATGAGTGACAGGTCACCCTGCTTGGCACTTTCCAATTTAGGTAGTACGCTTAGTAATATGGCATGAAGCTAGTACAGGTAAGCAATTATGGAAGAATATGATAGATACACTCGCGCTGCAGCCATCACCGCTATGCGGTCTAATTAGTGACTACATTCCTCGTATTACCTATTGGCCGCTGTCTCTTTTATCCAGCGGCCAACCTCATCCTTCAGAATCTCCAAGGGAACCGACCCCAACTCCAGAATAAAGTCATGAAACTCCCGAACATCAAAGTTAGCACCCAGCTCAAGTTCGGCCTGCGCTCGCAATTGCACGATGGTGTACTCACCTAATTTGTAGCTAAGTGCTTGTCCCGGCCAGGAGATGTAGCGGTCTACCTCGGTGGTGACTTCGTGGATTGAAAGGGCGGTGTTTTCCGAGAGGTAAGCGAGTGCCTGGTCGCGGGTCCAGCCTTTAATGTGAACGCCGGTGTCGATGACCAGACGACAGGCGCGCCACATTTCGTAGGTCAGCCGGCCAAAGTTTTGATAAGGGGTCTCGTAGATGCCCATTTCCACGCCCAGTTTCTCGGCGTATAGCGCCCAGCCCTCGCCGAAGGCGGAGATGTAATCGTTGCGGCGGAATTCAGGTTGGTCTCCCTGTTCCAGCGCCAATGCACTCTGGATATGGTGGCCGGGAGCAGCTTCGTGCAGAGTCAGGGCTGGCAGGGTGTAAAGAGTGCGACTTTCAAGCTTGGAAGTGTTTACCCAATAGTAACCGCCATGGTCGGCCGTCAGAGGTGCGCCGATGTATCGGCCGGAGGTATAAAAGGGCGCGATGTTGTCCGGGACCGGTGCTACGCCGTAAGGTTGACGTGGGAGCTTGTTGAAAAGCATGGGCAGCCGACCATCGACCTTTTTCGCGATATAGGAGGCTTCTGCAAGCAGTTCATGTGGTGTTTTGGCGTAGAACTGTGGATCGGTACGCAAAAACTGCAGGAAGTCTGCGAAGCTGCCTTCAAATTCGAGCTCTTCGATGATGGCATCCATTTCTGCACGGATTCTGGCGACTTCGGACAGGCCTAGTTGATGAATTTCATCGGCGGTCATATCCACCGTTGCATAATAGTAAATCTGCTCGTCGTAGAACTTTTTGCCGTTGGGTAACTCACTCGCACCAACTGAATCCCTTGCCGCTACGAAATATTCATCCTCAAAAAAGTCGAGCAACCGCTGATAGGCCGGCACCACAGCTTCCATCACCGCCACTTTTGCCTCATCGCGCAAGGCCTGCTTTTCGTTATCGCTCAAATATTTGTCAGTACCTGTATTCAATACCAGAAAGGGTTTGTAGAAGTCGCTGCGTTCCGGGTTTTCAACCAATTGCTTTCTGACCGGCACTTCACGGCCATCCAATACGGCCTTGGGCTGGGTGAAGCCGGTTTCGAGCCCTTTGCGCATCAGGGTAATATATTCGTCCATCACCGCCGGCAGTGCTTGCATGCGGGTAATATAGTCGCGGTAATCCTGTTCAGAATGAAAGTCCGTGTCATCGCCCCATTGCGCCCAGCCCAGATAAAAGCCCCAGTCGCTGTTGAACGGCATCAGGTAATCTTTGGTTTCATACGATGCCATAAAGCTATGCATCTGGCGCTCAAACATTCGGTAATTGATGCATTCCTCTCGGCTCAGCTTAGCGCAGGAAAGTTCGGCCTGTTCCGCCTGAATCTGTTTCCAGAAGTTGTACCGCCTTAACTGATCTTTTTCGCTGACATGCGTCATCTTTGCATTGCTGCCGGGCACGTCCTGGTAGCGCGCCATTTCCGCAAACTCCTGCAGGCGGAAACTCCACTCTTTTTCAAGCAGTGCCTGGAAGGCGGCACTGTCTTGTTCGGCGTATGTATTGCTGCACATCAATGTGAGGAGCAATAAAATTGCGCTGCTGGATTTGCTGATTTTTTTCATGGTTTTCTCTCTTCCAGGTTTTCCCTTCTGGGCTTTCTCTTTTCAGGACACCAAAAACCCCTCCCAATAGGGGTCATCTTGCGGGTCGACGGTGATGGTGTTGTCACCGTAAATTCTGGCCCAGCCTTCAATGGAAGGGATGATCGCATCATACCCGCCTACGCGGGTCAGTGCTTCCACCCTGCCGGTAAACTGGCTGCCGATATAGCTTTCGTGCACAAATTGATCACCTTCCTGCAACCAGCCTTTGGCCGCCAACTGCGCCATGCGCGCGGATGTACCGGTGCCGCAAGGTGAGCGGTCGATGGCTTGATCACCGTAGAAAACTGCATTTCTGGCATCTGAGCCCGGCTGCAAAGGACGCCCTGTCCATTGAAGATGAGACAGTCCGCAGATACGCGGGTCCTCGGGGTGAATGAAGCTGTATTTCTCGTTCAGCCTGGCGCGCAGCAATGAGCTGATACGGATAATATCGCTGGCTGACAGTTCGGAAAGGTCAGCATAAAGCGCCTGTGGATCAACGATCGCGTAGTAGTTTCCACCGTAGCTGACATCAACTGTCAGTTCGCCACCCAACTCCGGGCAGTCGACCGTTAGACCTTCAGAATGCAAATAGGACGGCACGTTGATCAGTTTCACAGACCGCACTTTACCGTCTTTTTCCGTGTAAGTTGCCCCCACTTTGCCGGCCGGTGTTTCCAGATTAACCACGCCAGGCTCGCGTGGTTTCACCAGACCTTTTTCAATGGCAATGGTCACAGTACCGATGGTGCCGTGCCCACACATGGCCAGACAGCCAGAGGTTTCGATATACAAAACGCCGATATCACAATCCGGCCTGCTTGTCGGGTACAACATGCTGCCGGACATCATGGCATGACCACGGGGCTCGAACATCAGCGCAGTGCGAATCCAGTCGTACTCGCGCATGAAGTGGGCGCGCTTATCCAGCATGGTTGCCCCCTCGAGCGCAGGCAAACCGGTTGTGACTACCCGTACCGGATTGCCACAGGTGTGCGCATCAATGCACCTGAAGGTTCGGGCGTCGGGGAGTGTCATTTAAGGGTTTCTGAACCGGTCAAACCGGAACGGCGTCAAATCGACTGGCGGTTTTTCGCCGCTGACCAGGCTGGCGATGAGGCGCCCGGTTGTCGGGCCCTGCGTCAGACCGTAATGGCCGTGGCCGAAAGCGTAAAAAACATTGCGATGCCCGGGTGATGCCGAAATGATCGGTGTTGAGTCAGCCATCATGGGCCGTTGGCCCATCCATTCGGTGGCGCCTTCGGTTTGCAAGCCATCCAGATAATGAGCAGCGTGTTTCAATAACACTTTGGCGCGGCGATAATCCGGTTTTGCGTCGAGCGCTGCAAATTCAGCAGTACCCGCGACTCTCAGCCCATCGTTCAGCGGCGTCATTACGAACACACGACTCAAGGACATGACCGGATAATTCAGTTCAATGCCGGGATTGGCTATCATGCTGTGATAGCCGCGTTTGGCAATCATCGGTACGGTGTAATCCAGCCTTTCAGCGATTTTATTGGACCACGCACCTGCTGCCACAACCAGTTTATCCGCTTCGATTTTGTTGCCAGAGTCTGTGGTAACTACCACGCCATGATCCTTGCTGTCGATCTTCCGGACTTTGTCGTTGATCCACTTTGTACCAGCGGCAAAGCTGTGCTCAGCAATCCGCTGGGTGACTTTTTGCGGATCCAGCAGCTGCTGCCAATCCGGCATCATCATAGCTACACCGTTTTCGAGTTTAAGTGCTGGCACCAGATTTTTGAGCTCCGGAGCGCTCAGACGATGGCTGTCAAAACCCATTTTTCGACGAAATTCTATTTGCCACTGATCTTTTTCAAACTCTTTTTCAGTGTCGTATAAGTGAATAGCACCTTTGGATCGGCGCAAATGGGTGGAATCGGTGGCGGTGAGGATCTCGTCATAGTCCTCAAACACGGTATCCATCAATATTTTCTGCGAATGCGCGATCTGCTCAACTTTTTGCATCGAGCTGACCCGCCAGAACTGCCAGAACCAGGGCGCCAACGCCGGGAAATCAAGCGGGCGGATTCGCATTGGTCCGAGGGGATCAAGCATCCAGCCCGGAACCTTGTTTATCATGCCTGGATAAGAAAAGGGGATGACACTGGAACGTGACAGGCAGGAGGCGTTACCGTAACTACAAGACATGCCCGGCTCCACCTGGTCAATCAGGGTAACTTCCAAGCCCTTCCGGCGCAGGTGCCATGCGCAACTGGAACCGACAATACCGGCACCGATAACCACCACATGCCTTCTTGAACTACTCATGTTAAATCACTCATCCAGCAATCTCTTCAATCCATGACCCCTAAATCCATGACTACGTGTCCATAACCACTGATCCAAGACCAATAATTGATGAACCCGGGGTCAACTAAGCACATCCAGCCCGGCAACGAGCTGTTCCAATATGGTAATGATCTCATCTAAAGCTCTGATTGCACCAGCACCATCTGCATTGGCAACTGCACGCGCCAGACCAGCGTGCAGCTCGGCAGAACGCGGCAAATTCAGCTGTTGACGATGCAAATACCACAAGCGCCGGCACTGGCTGTGCATGGCTGCCAACGCCTGAACAAGATGGCGGTTATTGCAGGCCGCCTCCAGCCATTCATCCAACTGCCGATCGAGCCGAAAATAGGCTTGTAGATTGTCGCCACTCGCTTCCAGTTTTAAGGCCAATTGTCGCAGTGCCTGACGTTGCTCATCTGTAGCGCGCTCGGATGCCTTGACCACCATCAGTCTTTCAAGTACTCGCCTGGCTTCAACTATCTGCAGCAGATCAGAACGGCGGATCGGTGTCACCATCAGGCCTTTGCGTGGCAATACTTGCAGCATGCCTTTGGCTGCCAGTTTCTGAATCGCTTCGCGCACCGGCGTGCGGCCGATTCCAGAGGCAACCATCAGGTCTTTTTCGGCGACCATCTGTGCCGGAACCAACTGCATGGTCACCAGTTGCTCTTCCAGAAACCGGTAAGCCTGGTCCGCCAGACTACCTTCGCTGGTTGTCGACTTTAATGGCATTGCGATCATGCTGGTTGCTGTAGATCGCTCAACTATACAGCTGGACGGTTGGTCAAAGCGGTTTCAACGATCGCCAGGACTTCTGCCGCTTCCTTGCCAGACAGCAACAACCTGGGCGAACGCACACGGGCGGAACCAACGCCGACCAACTCTTCGACCAACTTGATGTTCTGCACAAACTTTGGACCTATATCCAGATGTAACAAAGGCAGGAACCACTCGTACAACTCTCTGGCGGCCTGCCATTCACCGGCTGTCATCATTTCATACAAACGAACCGTTTCGCGTGGAAACGCCACTACCAATCCGGCAACCCAACCGGTTGCACCCAAGCCAAAACATTCAAATGCGAGATCGTCCACACCACAGAAGATGGCAAAACGATCGCCAACCAGACGCCGGATGTCAGGAATCCTGCGGGTATTGGCCGAAGATTCTTTTATGGCGACAAACTTGTGATTATCAGCCAGCTTGGCAAAATCCTGCGCACTTAAATCAGTGCCGTAGGCCACCGGGTTGTTATACAACATGACGGGCAGGCCTGATGACGCTGCAACTTCTTCGAGGTACGACAGTGTTTCCCGATTATCACTCGGATAACGCATTGGCGGCAACAGCATGTAGCCGTCGACTCCAACTTTCTCCGAAACGGCGGCCAGGTGACAGGCCTGGCGGGTATCTGATTCAGCGATACAGGTCAGCAGCGGCACACGACCATTGATCTGCTTGTGAAAGAACTGTGTCAGCTCAATTTTCTCTTCCAGATTCAGGGTAGAGTTTTCGCCCAACGAGCCGAGGATGATAATGCCATCGACGCCCGCATCCAATTGAAACTCCAGATGCGATGCCATGGCATCAAAGTCCAGGCTGAAATCAGGCTTGAATTTGGTGGTTACTGCCGGGTAAACGCCGTGCCAGTGCTTTACAGTCATAACAATTCCTTTGCTAAATATGTATCGTTATATATTACTGATATATCAGCTAAGGAACAAGCGTTTAGTTCAGACCCGCAATTGAGACCTTCCTTTCAGGCCACTTCAATATATCGCGCATAAAAAAACCCGGCCAATCTCCCAGCCGGGCTCACATGCATTCAGGTATCAGTCGTTAATCGCGGTGAATCTTGATAGATCCATTGACCGTATCCAGATTGAGTCTGGCACTGCCATCACCGATGTTGGCGCTCAAATCACTGCCAACAAAACCTTTTTTGGGCTCCAGATCAAAATCTTTGGCGTTGATGCTGCCATTCAAAGTATCCGCGTTGATTTCGACATCTGCATCGGCCGGCAGGCGCAAGGTCATACGGCCGTTAACCGTTGAGCCTTTTGCTCTTTGCTGCCCGCCCAATGTTGCGAATGAAGCGTTAATGCTGCCGTTCACAGTTTCCATTTGAACATCGCCAGCCAGATCTTCAAGCTCTATCTCACCATTCACCGACTCGGCGTGCACATCACCTGAAACACCCTTAATTTCAACACTACCATTAACAGTCTCAATCGAATCAAGATTGAGGCCCGCAGGTACTTTGATTTCATATGTCACCTGGCCATCGTCTCCGCCCCAGCCAAACCAACGTTTTGAATCGGCCAGGTCGGTTTCAATTTCAACAGAATCCGAACTTTGATTAATCTTGATCTCGATTTTATCCAGCCCTTTTTGGTTTTCTGCTGTCTTGATTGCGCGCACTTCTATGTCGTCAGTGTTGCTGCCAGTCACGGTAATGGACCCGTTCACGTTAGAAACACTGAGATTGCCACCTTCAGTGATGTTGAAGGTGTAAGTTTCTTCTTTGGTGACTTTCGCGTTTGCCGATACGGAAGTTGCCAATGCCACAGCCAAAAACAAAGTTCTGAGTTTCATCCAAAATCTCCTGATACAAAAGGCACGATTGTTATCAAAGATTGGATGGCGTTAGAGGCCAAGCGGTTTAAACTTGCGTGTAAATAAACATATGATTTAGCTAATTCAATTACTTTGAATCGGGAAACAGCGCGACCGGCTTGGTTTCCTCCATCATTTGTTCGCGTACCAATGGTATGGGCGGACCACCGTAGCTCAGGAATTCGTCGTGAAATTCCTTCCAGGCATCACGCCCGCCACGGGTAGCCGTCCAGTCATCACGCAAGCGCTTGATCAGCAACTTGCCCATGGTGTAATTCAGATACGCCGGATCATAAGTACCACGAGCGGCCTGCTGTATCGCCGTTCCCTCACCCTGAAAGCCTTCTTCCATAAAGAAACGTTTGGAATCCTCCAGCGACCAGCCATGTGTGTGCAAGCCAATACTGGACAGAAAACGGGCATCCCGTAATAACGCGTTGCTGATCTGTCCGATGCGGGCTTCGGGGTCGCCCTTTCGCAAACCAGCTTCGATCATCATTTCTTCGGTGTAGTGCGCCCAACCTTCGGCAAATGCATAGCCCACAAAAACCCGTCCATAAAAGAAAGAAGCATTTTTTGCATGCAGGAAATTCAGAAAATGTCCCGGCCAGACTTCATGAACAGAGGTGAACAACAAATCTGATTCGCCAGCGATATAATCCCTTTGCACTTGTTCCGACCATTCCGGATTAGGTGGGGAAATATAATAAACGGACGGCTGGTTTTGCTCCCAGGGACCGGCAGTGTTGATGTAGGCCGAATTGGAACGGGCATATGGAGGCGACTCTGCGACCAGCGCTTCTTCGCCTGAAGGGATACTTACAATCTGTTTGTCGACAACAAACTGACGTGTTTCCACCAACTGCCTGCGCGCCGCCTCGACTGAGCCGTCTTCAGGCTTGTCATCCGACATTTTGGCCATGCAGTCCTGCAAAGATGCGCCAGGAGCGAACTCTTCACAGGCAATTTTCAGGTTTTTAATGTTGCGCGCCATATCAGCACGACCAATGGCTTCGAGCTGATCCAACGGGATATCGACCCGCTCTGTGTCCCATAACATCTGCTGGTACAGATCGGCACCTAAAGCATAGTCATCTGTCGCGTTGGGCATGTTGGAGACGAGCCAATCTGTGACCCCTTGCATAGCCGTGACGGCATCTCTGTTAGCTTCTGCAAATTCGCTTTGCAATTCAGGGTTTTCAACATCCGCCCAGATGGCAGGTACGTCATCACGAAAGTAAGCGGCATAACCACCAAAGCTGTCGATACCCAGTTGTAGCCAGGGTTTGGGCATTGGCAGGGCCAGATTTTCACGTATATGAGAAACGGCGGTTGGAACATTCTTCAGGTAGCGGGTGAATGCCCGCAAACGCTCTTGTTTTGCAGCATAGTCCAGCGTTATGTAGATGCTGGGATCAAGCGAGTCGCCCAACCAGCCAAAATAAAACTGCGGATTGCGGAACGGCCATTCCGCCTTTTCCATCCAGAACAAGTCCTGATCAATTTTGGACACCACGTACTCGCGCTGATAACGTTGCTGAGCACTCATCTGGTCATCCGGAAACGACATCGCTTCATCACGAACATCATGCAAGCGGGCAATTTCGGTTTCAATACCTGCACGACTCCAGTCGGGTAACTGACCGTCATATTCATGCCGCCCCTGAAGGACCGCAAACTGCGGATGGGCAGCAAGATAGGCCTCAAGCTGGCTGGTAACAAACTTGTCCCAACCCTCGACACTGGCCGGCTTAGCTGGTGGTGCAGTCGCTGGTTCAGCGGTGACAACAGGTTCTTCTGATTGTTTGCACGACGAGATCAGACCGAGCATCAACACCATTAATACCGACAGTAGAAATCTGGATTTGAGCTTCTTCATGAGAGAGTTTCCACAAAAGTGAGGAAGACATGATAACAGGTCACATGCTTTCCGGCTCACTGCGTCAGGTACCTGCTACGGTAAGCTTAAAGCCTGGCAGAAACTAAGCTGGAACTTCAAGCACATCTTCAGGCAGTTCTGCGATGACTGCATCCCTGTCACCTTCCAGTTCGAACTTGTGAATCAGATCTGCCACCTTGGCCCTTTTGAGTTTGATTTCAATAATCTGGCGGGTAATGTATAGCACAACTACCGTGTCAATCATACTTGCTGAAAAAGCCCGGCTATTGCCAGCCGGGCTTGTGACATTCACTTTTCGAAAAAACTTACGGCGCGCCGGATGTTCTATCCGACGAGGGCCCGCCGGCTTCGGTTTGAAGCGCCGAATGTGGGGCTGATTCAGCCCGGCCATGGCCGAGCTTCTTCATGAATGGTGCGATCAAAAACACCACCACGGCGATGCCAATCGCCACCAGTCCGACATTCCAATAAACATCAGCATAAGTCTGCTTGGCTGCCGCCAGATCAATAATTTCGCCGCCAACGGTTTCGGCACCGGTAGTTGCGGCGATGACCCCGGCGATGTAATTACCAAAGCCCGAAGCCAGGAACCACGCGCCCATCATCATGCCGACAACTCTACCGACGGAAAGCTTGGTAACAGCCGAGAGTCCAACCGGCGACAAACACAACTCGCCCATAGTGTGCAGCAGATAAAGCAGAACCACCCAGATCATTGCGACTTTGCCATCGACACCTGCAAAACTCATGCCCCAGACCAGCACCAAAAAGCCCAGACCCAGTTGCAAAATACCCAGGCCGAACTTGGCAACGGTATTGGGCTCCTTGCCCTTCTTCGCCAAAGTTACCCACAACCAGGCAAACACTGGCGCGAGGATAAAGATAAAGCCCGCATTCAGCGACTGGAACCACGAGGCGGGAATATCAAAACCAAACAGGGCGCGATCGACTGCCCGGTCGGTAAACAGGTTCAGGGATGAACCTGCCTGCTCAAACAAAGCCCAGAACGGCAATTGCAGACAGATCAAAAACAGCGCCAGCAACATTCTGTCGCGGTCAACCGAAGGAATCTTGATGATGTCCAACACAACAACCAAAAGCACTAGTCCGGCACCTATCGCCAAAGGCCAGCTGGTAATCAGGCTTGGCAGACCCGAGACTGACACGCCGAGAGTTTCGGCCGCACTGATGAGGACAGGAACCGCCATAATTGCAATACCGGCGATGAATATACCAATCTCCATCTTGGGGTTGTGACCACCTTTATCGCGCCCGAAAACAAACAGCGACATACCGATGATCAGCGCCACCATAAACAGACCGAAGGCATTGAGAAGATCGCCAACGAAACCTTCATTCTTAACCAGAAAAAATGACGCTACCACCATCAAAATGCCGCCAAGATAAACTGCCCACTCGTAGTTGATGGGTCCGAAAGCTTTTTCTTTCAGCTTAGCCAGGCTAGGTGGCTCGGCCTTACCTTGCAGGTGCTTTTGACCCCGCAAGAATATAACCAGACCGATCAGCATACCCACACCTGCGGCACCAAAGCCATACGCCCAGCCAACTTCCTGTCCCAGATAACCGCACAACAATACGGCGATAAATGAACCCAGGTTGATACCCATGTAGAAAATGGTAAAGCCACCATCACGGCGTGGATCGTTCTCACCATAGAGCGCTCCGACGATGGTAGAGATATTGGCCTTCAAAAACCCGACACCGGAAATGATGAAAGCCAGTGAAAGATAGAAAACATTCAGGTAAAAACTATCCTGCTCGACATTGATTTCATAGCTGTTGGCGGGCAACAACTCCGGCAGATTGGTACCGACTGCGCTGGCCTGATCAATTTCCAGACCGGCATCGGTAAAGTTAACTGCCGCACGTGAGTCATTCAGCACCAAAAACCGCTCGGCGTCGCCGCCACGCCCTTCCGTTACCAGTTCGTAGGTACTGCCCTGATAGTCGATGGTCTGTTGTGCTGTGCTGCCTTCAAAAGCCATTCCGAAATGACCTATAACAAGCAAGATTGCGCCGAAGGTCACCGCTTTGCGGGAACCCAGATAACGATCCGCAAGCATACCGCCTAGCACAGGCATCACATAAACCAGCGCCGTGTAAGCGCCGTAAATCAACGCGGATCGCTGATCACTGAACAGGAAGTGCTGGGTCAGGTAGAAAATCAGCAGCGCGCGCATTCCGTAATAGGAAAAGCGCTCCCACATCTCGGTCAAAAACAAAATGGCCAGTCCTTTGGGATGGCCGAAGAAGGACGTATCCGAATACGGGTCCAGAGTGCCTCCGCCTTGATTGCTTGCAGGAGTATTTTCGCTGTTCATTTATTGGTTTTCCCCGGAAATTTGAAATAACCTGCAAAGCCGTTTAATAAACGCGATGGCGAACCGGCTTGATCAGGGCGCTTAAATATAATCTACCGCCGAAAATAGCCGCGTGGCCGCCTTTAGTCAAGGCGGGCGTGCAGCGAAGCCGCCTATTTTTGTGTCGGGTATTCATAACACCGGGCTTGGCGTGGCATAATTGGGAACTAAATATTGCAACAAGGCCTGCATCATGGATCAACAAACCGCACAACAATATATCGACAACATGTGGGATGACTCCATCGTTCCCGAGCTGATTGAATACATCAAGATCCCGGCAAAATCACCGCACTTCGATGCCGACTGGGAGGCCAACGGACATCTGGAAAAAGCCGTTCAGCACATTTATGGCTGGTGCGAGAAGCAGGATGTTAAAGGCGTTGAGATGGAAATTGTGCGACTACCCGGCCGCACGCCGCTGATCTTTATGGAGATTCAGCCGCACGGTCCCATAAAAGAAAACAATGGCAAAGAAGACACCATCCTGATGTATGGCCATCTCGACAAACAACCTGAAATGACCGGTTGGAACGAGGATCTGGGGCCATGGAAGCCGGTGATGAAGGACGACAAGTTGTACGGTCGCGGTGGCGCTGATGATGGCTACGCGGCATACGCCTCGTTAACGGCCGTGATGGCGATACAAAAGCAAGGTTTGTCACATGCGCGGATTGTTGTGATCATTGAAGCTTGCGAAGAATCCGGCAGTTATGACCTGCCGTTTTATATCGACCACTTAAGATCCCGCATTGGCGAGCCTTCACTGGTGGTTTGCCTGGATTCTGGTGCAGGTAACTATGAACAATTGTGGCTGACTGTGTCGCTGCGCGGTATGGCCGCCGGCACTTTGCGGGTAGACATTCTCGAAGAAGGCGTTCACTCCGGCTATGCATCGGGTGTGGTGCCATCGAGTTTCCGCATCATGCAGCAATTATTTGCCCGCCTGGAAGACAAAGATACCGGCAAAGTGTTGCCCGACTACCTATATGCCGATATTCCTGAGCAACGCATTGAGCAAACCAAAGCCATGGCTGAAGCATTAGGCGATGAACTCTGGAAAGCCTATCCGTTTGTGGAAGGTGCTGAGCCAATGGCCGACAATAATGTCGAGCGTGTATTAAACCGTACGTGGCGTCCCGCGTTGTCGTACACCGGTGTTGATGGCATGCCTTCAATCAGTGATGCCGGCAATGTGCTAAGGCCGTTCACGGCGATGAAGTTGTCCATGCGTCTGCCGGCGACGGTTGATGGTGAAGCTGCATCTCAGGCAATGAAAGCTACGCTTGAAGCCAATCCACCTTCAAATGCCAAAGTCGTGTTCGACGCCGACCAGTCAGCCTCCGGCTGGAACGCGCCTGCCATTGCGCCGTGGCTGCATGCCTCGTTGGAAAAAGGTTCGCAAGCCAGTTATGGCCGGGGTGTGATGTACATGGGCGAGGGCGGCACCATTCCATTCATGGCGATGTTGGGTGAGTTTTTCCCGCAGGCGCAGTTCATGATCGCGGGTGTTCTGGGGCCGCACTCCAATGCGCACGGGCCAAATGAGTTTATCCATATTCCGTATGCCCGCAAGCTCACCACCTGTGTTTCGCAGGTGCTTTCGGATCATTATTTGCGGGATCGCGGCTAGATTCCAGAAGGGGCTCGCCTGTCGAGCCCTGCTTTTTCACCTTGATTTTTTGGAATCCATTCCGAATTTTCAAGGTGAAATGATAAAAAGACAACTTACAGAAACCCCTCCACTAAGAGTCCATCAAGCCTATAGGACTTACACAACTCGCTGAAGCTGTGGGCGTGCGTCAGGCGACCATCTCTGCCATCGAAAACGGCACGAACCCTACGCTGGAGACAGCCGCAGCGATAGCCCGTGCCTTGTTCGCGGATATCGAAGATATTTTTGAGGGCTGATTGTTCTTAGCCGACACTCTGATAACGAGAAAGGCGTTTCTATGGCCTGCCCGGCATTTTGCTTCGAGTTTAACCGGCAGTCAGTATCCGCCGATGGGTCAGAGATTCCGGCTGCGGGCAGATTTCGATATGTCGGATTTTTCCCCGGACATTCAGGTAATACTCGTTGCGCTCAAGACATACGGCATGATGCTGGCCGACAATGGTTCGCCCTGGTTTCTAAGCGGCGCTCCCAACCCACAGTGGGACGACGACATGTTGCGGGAGTTGCGCCAGGTGGTCGGTTCAGATTTTGAGGCCGTCGATGTGTCGTCTCTCATGCTTGATCCAGATTCCGGGCAAGTCAATTTGGTCGTGTTTTCTGATGGTTTCGAGAATTGAGGACTGATAAGGAGTCTTAACCTACCGGGGCCCAGATCTGGTCGGTAAACCACCGGCGGGAATCATAGAATGCCTGTTGAACTTCAAAGCCCGACTCTGCCGCCAGACTTTCAATCTGCGGCTGGTTGTATTTCTGGGAAATTTCCATGAATATTTTTTCTCCAGCAGCAAACTCAAAGCTTTTCTGAAGCGCGCTAATATGGACTGTCTGCTTGCAAGTACTGACCAGAAAGCTACACGCTGCTCCAGTTTCGGGATCGTATTCAGGCGCATGTTTGAAATCACTGACGGTAAAATTGCCACCTAGTTCGCGATTGATCCGGTGCAGCAAATTCAGGTTGAAGTCGCGGGTGTGCCCGCCAGCATCATTGTAGGCTGCGCGAATGACCGCTGGTTCTTTTTGCAGGTCTAGTCCGATGAGCATTGCATCTTCAGATCTCATCGTGCCTCTTATTAAGCGAAGGAACTCCACCGCTTTGTCATGTTTAAAGTTACCCAGATTGGAACCCAGAAACATAACCACTTGTCGCGGACGCTGGGTGTCAGATGCGGACAATTGATTCGCACGCAGATGCTGCATATAGTCCGCGTGGATCGGATCCATTTTCAACCAGGGCCGGTTTTTGCAGACGCGATCGGTTAGCAGACCAATGCTATTGGCTGATATATCCAGCGGTCGGTAGGTAAATTCGGCGTCGAGGCTATGCAGCGCGTCTAGTAGCAGCTGTGTTTTCAAACCATCGCCCGAGCCCAGCTCTTCGAGCTCAAAGGCACCGCCGGCCGCCAGCGCTTCAGCAATCTGCACGCCCTGCTGCTCAAATATCTGCTGCTCGCAATCGGTTGGATAGTATTCCGGGCTGCCCATGATCGCCTGAAACAGGCGGTCACCTTCGGCGTCATAGAAGTAGCGGGAAGACAGATATTTGTTTGTGGCGACCAACCCCTCAAGGACGTGAGCGCAAAACTGCGGATCGGGAACGCTGGTATTCAAAACTTCTCCGTTTTCGGGTTTCGCATGAGGTTTAAAAGATAATTATTCGGCGCAAGTTTGTGCCTGCAGGCATTCTAGTTCGTCGTCACCACGCTCAATCTGAAAGGTCGCGTGTGAGATTTCGAATCTGTAACGCATTTGTTCAGATAATGCGTGCAAAAAATCATCGTCTACCGGCGGCACTGGCATGATCAGGTGAGCTGTCATCGCTGTATCGGTGGTGCTCATTGGCCAAATATGCAGATCGTGCATCCCCTCCACACCAGGCTGATCCAGTAACCATTCGCGTACGGCTGTCGGGTCGAGGTGACGCGGTACACCATCAATAGACAGATTCATTGAATCCCGAAGTAAGCCCCAGGTTGACCAGAAAATAACCGCGGCGATCAACAAGCTACTCAAAGGATCAAACCAATTCAGGCCGAATTTCCAGATGACAAAACCGGACACAACAACACCCAATGACACCAGGGCATCAGCCGCCATGTGCAGATATGCACCTCGAATGTTGAGATCAGTGTCTTTGCCGGAAAAGAAAAACCAGGCGGTCACGGCATTGATGACGACACCTATACCTGCAACCACCATGATGGTTGTACCTACGGGTGTGGTTGGCTCAAAAAACCGATGCACTGCTTCCCAGCAGATCACGACAATTGCGCCGATCAATAGTAAACCACTGAACATTGACGCCAGAATGGTAGCACGGGAATAGCCATAGGTTCGTCGCAAAGAGGGTTGTTTGCGTGCCAGATAACTGGCCCCCCAGGCCAGTAACAAACCCAGCACATCGCTCAAGTTGTGGCCGGCATCTGTTATCAACGCCAATGAATCGGCAATCAAACCATAGGTAATTTCAACAACGACAAAAACAATGTTAAGTGCAACACCGACCGCAAAAGCCCGATTGTAGTCGGGCATCGGGTGGTGGTGGTCGTGGTGTACTTCGCGATTCATATTTAAACGAGTCTTTTGATCCGAATTTAACTTGCCGATTTTAGCTGGAAGAGGCCCAGCCGTGATAAAACGTAAACAGGCCGATGACAATAAAGCCCGCACCAGCAACCATTGACATCATTCTGGCATTGATTACCTGAGACAACAATGCGCCTGCTGCGACCCCGATTGCGCTGGCAAGTACCAAAGCCGAAGCTGAGCCGAAAAAGATGGTCCATTTACTGACATCTTTATCGGCAGCAAAAAGCATTGTAACAAGCTGGGTTTTATCCGCCATCTCTGCAATAAAAATAGCCCCAAATACGGTTGCAAACAATTTCCAGTCCATAAGAATTCCTTAATTAAGGCCAATGTTACTTGAAGAACATTCTGCAAGGTTAGATACTGCATCTTTATTGTTATAACACCAAACAGGTTACGAGTTTAATGAGTACTAAATACAAAATATGGTTTAACGGCGAATTGCGTAAAAATGAAGATTGTACGGTCCACGTCGCCAGTCATGCACTTCACTATGGTTCATCAGTTTTTGAAGGCATCAGAGCTTACAAAACACCCAAAGGCACCGCTGTTTTCCGCCTTGATGAGCACATGAAGCGTTTATATTACTCGGCAGCCGTTTACAGAATGCCGATCCGCTACAGTTTCGAGGAGCTTCGTGAAGCTGTTTTCGAAACCGTTCGCGACAGCGGACTGGAAAGTGCTTACATCCGGCCTTTGGTGGCGCGCGGTAATTGCGGTCTGGGTGTAATTCCCAAAGATTTTAAAGCAGTAGATGTTTCCATCATGGTTGATTCCTGGGGTGCGTATCTGGGTGACGAGGGTATCAAGAACGGAATCCGCGCCTGCATCAGCTCATGGCAGCGCCTTGCTCCCAACACAATTCCGACTGGCGTGAAAGCGGGTGGCAACTATTTGTCCAGTCAGTTGATTGGTTTCGAAGCCAATGATCGCGGCTTTGAAGAAGGTATTGCTCTGGGCCATGACGGTTTGTTGAGCGAAGGCGCCGGTGAGAATCTGTTTGTCATTAAAAATGGCCGAATTCTTACACCACCAGCCTCGTCTTCTATCCTGGGCGGCATTACCCGTGACAGCGTCTTCACGCTGGCCGCAGACTTGGGCATGGAAGTGATTGAACAAACCATGTCCCGTGAACAACTTTACGGCGCCGATGAAGCATTCTTTACCGGCACCGCGGTAGAGGTCACACCGGTTCGTCAGGTTGATCACATGACACTGGGCGATGGTGGCTGTGGTCCGATCACCAAACGCATTCAGGGCGCGTTTTTTGGACTGTTCAACGGCAAGACCGAAGACAAGCACAACTGGCTTGCCTATTTGTAGACATTCCCCGACCCAAAACTGACGTTCTGCGTCAGTTGTTTGACACATCACGGCAACCAGCCGGGTATCTTGCCGGCTGGTTTTGCTCACCAAAACACCTCATCTTGTTGTATTTATTCCTAATTACATAGCTCTCACACATTTGGCTCAATTATTGCATTTACTAAGACAACACAAACTCTCCAAAGTGTGTGTTTTGTCAGTCTTTGTTTTAAGACGGGCGAAGATTGTCGCCACTGTAAGGCTTGTTGTCACTCAAGACTACTACCAATAGAACAGACCAACGACGGTTCTATCGGGTGCCGGATTCAGCAATGAATCTACGCAGTAAATATTTAAATGGGGACAGGCCAGAAGGGGATGGTTATGACGGCAACGGGGGTTGGCGACGTGATCATGCTTAGAAAGGGGTGGTAAGTGGTTCTTAAACCAAAGCACTTACCTGAAAAAAGACTCGCAACTGCGGGTCTTTTTTTTGTTTGTGATTGACAAAATTTGTCAGGCGTTCGACACTTTGCGGCAAGACCAATAGGCTCAATGCCTTCGACGCCCCAATAGAAATAATATATGCCACTGATATTTAAGTATTATTTACCAAGCCAAAAGAGTGGCATAAATATTGCATCGACATAGTTATATTTAAACCGGCTAACAAGCTTAGGGAACAAGTAAGGGACGGTCAGGAGGCCAACGGGGGTTGGTAGAATGACCATTAGAAAGGGGAGCGTGGGCGATTGATGAAAATCAGGCGTTCCCATTAAAAAAAGACCTGCATATTGCAGGTCTTTTTTTTGAAATGATGCTTTATGGAATAAGAATAAAACCTTCAGACTGTAAGCGGACACTCGCTGACATAGCTGAAATGGCCATCGTCACCACGGGATTCATCTGTTGCATAGAAAGCCCACGAAACCCTACAGACTGTCCACAAACGTATATTTTCACACCGGCAGAATTGAGCGCAGCCAATAGTGCCGTATTCGGATTGGGCTGATTGAATTGAGCTTGATAAGTCTGATCGGTAAACAAATCTTTTACTGCCTTGCCGTGTACAACCAGCGCAATCTCCATATCAGCAGCTTTAACGCCACTATTCGCGTTCATATTCAAAAAGCGCACGGCAGACTCAAAATTCTCATTTAGTGCATCATCGGCGTCTGAACTGTCCGAAACATCCATAAATGCCTTGTAGTGCATGTCTTTGTTGAGTTTGTACGACCCTTCCGGAACAATTACGTATGGGCCAAAATCCGTGATCACGGGTCCCATATGGGTCTCGACCACAGGCTTCTCTGCGGCCAACACACTGCTCGCCATCCAACTGAATACTGCTAACACCATTAAAACTCTGTTAAACATTACTAAACTCCCGATTTTATAATTGTCGTTTTACTTATGAATCCACTACATCACTAACAATGTAGCCGCCGGATTTCTGATCGTGCTCAAGTTTAACCATATTGCGCTTTTCCATCTGCTCCAGCAGTTCACTGAATGAACGGAAACCGTGGTAACGCTCACTGAAGCCTGGTTTGCGCCTTTTCAGCGCCTGCTTGACCATTGAGCCCCATACTTTTTCTTCCGGGTCCCGCTCGCTGAACAAATCATCCATGGTCTCCAGCACCCATTCAAACGCCTTGTCTTCACGTTGCCGACGCTTGCCGTTTGTGCCGGAACCCTCACCACTTTCCTTGCTGTCACCGTTTTCTTTTTTGTCACTGACTTTCTTTTTCGGTGGCTTGCGGCGCTCCATCTGGCGAATAATATCGTCGTAATAAATAAACTCATCGCAATTGGCGATCAGCAGGTTGGAAGTCGATTCTTTAACCCCTACGCCAATCACAATTTTATTGTTCTCGCGAAGCTTCGATACCAACGGGGAAAAGTCCGAGTCGCCTGAGATAATCACAAAGGTATCAACATGTGCCTTGGTATAGCAAAGGTCCAGAGCATCCACCACCATGCGGATATCGGCCGAATTCTTACCCGATTGGCGGACATGCGGGATTTCAATTAGCTCGAAGGATGCTTCGTGCATATCCACTTTGAAGTTTTTGTAACGATCCCAGTCGCAGTAGGCTTTTTTGACCACAATATTGCCTTTGACCAAAAGGCGTTCCAGGATTTCTTCTACATCGAAACGCGCGTATTTGGCATCTCTGACGCCTAGTGCGATGTTTTCGAAATCGCAGAATAGGGCCAGGTTTTGGGATCTGTTGGTCATGGTATGTGGTTATGCCTGAGAGTGTTTTAGGTAATTCTACTGCTAATAGATGCTAATGACAGCATGAAGGGTGCTTCTTTTGGGGGTGGGTCGTATCGGTTGCATAGCACACACAGGGACGCTCAAGCCACCAGCAGTGGCAAATGAATTCTATTTTGTGCAGCTGACAACCGTTAAGATGCTTTCTCACTCTCTAACTGCGACCACACAAGTCAATGTCAACACTCGACGAAACCCTCACCCCGTATTACCGCCTGGATCCGGAGGTATTGATGCAGCTGGTGGAATCTACGGGGTTGTTGAGTGACGGGCGGTTGATGGCGCTCAACAGTTATGAGAATCGCGTTTATCAGGTGGGGATTGAAGATGCTCAGCCGGTGATTGCGAAGGTTTATCGGCCGGGGCGGTGGACTGATGAGCAAATTCTGGAGGAGCACAAATTCGCGCTTGAACTGGCGGATGCTGAGATACCTTTTATTCCGCCGATGATTGTCAATGGTAAAACCCTGCTTGAGTATGATGGGTTTCGGTTTGCCTTGTTTGAGCGACGTGGCGGGCATGCTCCCGAGCTGGATCGGAAAGAAACACGCATTTGGCTGGGCAGGTTTCTGGGGCGCATTCATGCTGTCGGTTCGGCCAAGCGCTTTAAAACCAGACCTGCACTTGATGTCGAAGCCTTTGGTCATCAGCCTGTTCGGGAACTAACGGAGGGTCGATGGTTGCCGGCACATCTGGAGACCGCTTTTGAAAGCCTTTCAGCCGATTTGCTGACATCAATCGAAGCGGCGTATGAGCGGGTTGGTAAAGTTACCAACATTCGATTACATGGCGATTGTCACCCCGGCAATATTTTGTGGCGCGATGGGCCATTTTTCGTTGATCTTGATGATTGCCGAAGCGGCCCGGCGATACAGGATTTGTGGATGCTGCTGTCCGGCGAAACGCATGAGATGGCAGAGCAGATGGAAGATGTGCTTGAAGGCTACAAGCAGTTTCACCATTTCAACTACCGTGAACTGGGGTTGATAGAGGCACTGCGGACATTACGCATGCTGCATCACGCGGCATGGTTGGCGAAACGCTGGCAGGACCCGGCTTTTCCGATCGCGTTTCCGTGGTTTGGCGAGCCAAGGTATTGGGAAGATATGATATTAAGCCTGCGCGAACAGCTTGGGCGAATGCATGAGCCGCCACTGGAAATTCAATTCAGGTAGCGGCAGTCGCGTCGCTCAATAATGTGGCGGTGTCTCGTCCTGCGGGCCAGTGCCAGGCATCGCATCTGAATATTCTTTGACCCGTTCGTTGAGCATTGAGAACTGTTTCTTCAGCTCACGTATTTCACCGTCTTGTCGAGCCACAATCCCATTCAGGGTATCGTGCAATTCGTCCTGGAAAGCAACCTGGTGCTCCAGCTCTTCGATGCGCTTGGATAGGGAGTCTATGGACATCAGGAATCGGCTTCCGGCATTTCCGTAGGCGGCTCCCACAATTCCAGACGGTTACCATCCGGATCGATCACCCAACCGAAGCGGCCGTAATCGTGTTCTTCTCTTTCCGGTAGCACCTGAGCGCCGGAAGCTTTGACATTGGCCAGCGCCAAATCCAGATCATCCACAATCAGGTTGATCATGAAGGGCTGGCTTTTCTTGCCAAAATATTCGGTATCGCTGGAAAATGCGCTCCACACTGTGAATGAGTGTTGTGGCATGGTATCGGGAGAAAAAGCCGTACCAAATGTTGTGCCCCAGTCCTCGATGTTCATATCCAGCGTTTCGCGATACCAGGTGGCCAACCGGAATGGATCTTTGGAGCGAAAAAACACCCCGCCGACTCCCAGCGCTTTGCCTGTTTTTTGAACCTTATCTGAATCCGTCATTTGCATGCACTCCTTTTATTCAAACTCGTGTTCCAGCGTTAGTAACAAATGGTTCCATGAAGCTTCATCCGCCAGTTTGTTATACGCCAGTGGCAAGCCGTACTTCTCACCATTGGTACTGGCGAGCGGATTGCTGAAGCCGTGCAGCGCGCCGGGCAACTGAATAAAATTGTACCGCACGCCCGCCTTTTTCATCTGTTCAGCACAACCGGCTATCTGGTCGGCATCGATCAAAACATCCGCTTCACCGTTGTAAACCATCACACGACATTCAATATTCTCGGGACCATCCACGGCCGCCAAGCCGATAGAGCCATGAAATGATCCGGTCACTTTAAGCGCTGCGCCCATACGCGCCATATGCGTTACCACACCGCCACCGAAACAATAACCGATGGCTGCAACCTGGTCTTCATCGGCCACGTGGTGTGCTTGCAGCGTTTCCAAGGCCGCGGTGAAGCGTGCACGAGTGCCTTCCATATCTTCAATACGTGCGTTCATTAAAACGCCGGCTTCGTCAGGGTTGTTGGCGATTTCGCCGGCGCCGTACAAATCGACCGCAAAACCCGTGTAACCCTGCTCCGCCAGCATGCGAGCGCGGCCTTGTACGTACTCATTGCAGCCCCACCACTCATGCACCACCATCACCGCCGGACGTGCACCGACCATATCGGGATCCCAGGCGATGTAGCCTTTCATCTCTACGCCATCAGCTGAATAATTTATTTCTTCCGTGTGCATATTGCTCATCTAAATTTCTCGTGTTTAATAAATCTTAGTTTAATAAATCTCAATTTGGTGAATCTCAGTCTGATAATTATCGGGAGTTGCAAATATGCCTCCATTATAGTGCCCCGACGGGCAAAGTCAGCATCAACGGTTGGGTTTTGCGGCATCTGACCCCACTTCGCTATACATTCAACAAAGGAAAAAACTTATGAGCCAGATGCAAGACCAGGAAATTAACATGGACGCCTCCGCACTCACGCGTGAGGAAGTATTCACCGATAGCAAGATCGGTTCGATCCGTAAAATGACACCTGTCACCTTGAATGGTGATGTAGACAGCGGCCGGGAAGTGCAATATGTCGGCTCAACCCAGATCATGACACCGGGTGGCGCGATGCCATTGACCTTCCTCATCGAAGCCGACACGCTTGAAGGCGCAGTTAATGGTTTTGGAGCCGCAGCCTCGATTGCGGCGGAAAACGCCATGGAAGAATTGAAACAAATGCAGCGCGACCAGGCGTCAAAAATTGTAGTCCCCGGCGGCGACAACAGCAAAATCCAGATTTCCTGAGGGATTCGACTACAGCGATTAATTCAGCGCCTAATTTATTGGCGCTTTTCCAGTACACTGTCACCGGTCTATTAATTACCGGTGACAGTGATGCTGCAAACTCAAAAAACCCGCCAGTTTACCTGGCCAATATTTCTGACAAGCCTGTTTGTTCTGCTCATCTGCTCCTCTGCCAGCGCGCAGCAGGAACTCGTTTGGAATCCACTGCCAGCCGATCGCGCCGTCTACCTTGAACTGGAAGAAGGTACCGTGGTGATAGAACTGAACCCCGAATTTGCGCCTGAAATGGTGAAGCACCTCAAGACGCTGATGGAAGATCAGTACTACCGGGGTCGCAGCTTCTACCGCGTTATTGACGGGTTTATGGCGCAAGCTGGTGCGGATATTGACATGCCAGAAGGCACCGAACACCCCGCACTTGAGGCTGAGTTTGAAATCGACTGGCCGCAAAACGGGGAAGAAGACAAAGTCAAAGAGGAAGCCGGGGAAGAAGTTACGGACGAAGGCAGAAATGAAGGTGTGGATGAAGGTGTGGATGAAGGCGAAGACTGGACGGAAATGTCGTGGACGCCAGTGCAGGAAAATGACCTGTACGCGCCTTACACCGGCTTTGTTGATGGCTTCGCAGCTGGCCGTGACCAGAAAAAAGATGGCCAGGCCTGGTTGCTGCATTGCCCGGGCAGTGTGGCATTAGCCCGTGGCAACGAGCCGGATTCAGGCTACGCAGATTTCTATATTGTGATGGGTCAGGCGCCACGCTATCTGGATCGCAATATGACTGTTTTTGGCCGGGTGGTTTGGGGCATGGACGTGGTGCAGCGCATCAAACGCGGCCCGACACTCAAAAACGGAATTATCGAAGGTGATTTGGACCGTACCTGGATCAAACGCATGCGGTTGGCCTCGACACTGGACCAAAGCCAACAACTGAACATCTGGATCACCGATACCAACGATAATTCTTTTGTGAAAATGCTCGGGCAGCGACGCGACCGCAAAGAAAAGTTTTTTCACCACCAACCGCCGAAAGTGCTGGATATTTGTCAGGTGCCGGTTCCTTCCAGGCTGGAAAAGCCGGACGTTGAGCTTAGGCTTAGGTAGTTACCACCCGGTACAGCGCGTTTAACAACTTGATCGCCTCGCTGCTGGGCATATTGGTCATTTTGCTGAAGTCGACCATAGTATCGCCATAACCGGTTAAAGATGCCTCACTGTCGAAGGTGTTGCGCACCAAAGAGATGGCCTCGCTTTTTACCGAATGCTTACTGCTCCAGTAATCTTTCAGACCTAACATCACTAACTCTGGCGACATCGCCAAACGGATCACCAGCGGTTCGGACCTGAGACTGACCAGGGTGCCGATTTGTCGACGATTGTGGTCCAGCGTGATGTAGCGACTGCCAGCTTTGCGGTACTTGATTTCAGTGCCCAGATACCAGATGGACTGCATGAACACTTTATCCAGAAAGGTCTCAATTAACGGGTCATCGTCCGCCTTATTCTGACGCACCAGCGATATAAACCAGTCACGTGGCCTTTCACGGCTCTCGATGTTAGTGATTTTTGCCAACTCCATCACGTTCAGCACCGGTTGCAATTCACGCGAGTCTATCTGGCCATCATCGTTTTCATCCAGCAAGCTGAACAGGGTATCGAAATAGGCTGAAATGGAGTTTTTAACCAGCTCTTTGTCCGGTGAACGTTCGAACAGACTGACCGCTTCCGGCATGCCATCCAGATATGCCCAGCTTTGCAAGCTGGTCACTGTGTCAACAGATGGATCCAGAATAAAATACTGAAACAACTCTGGCCAGGCTACTTGCATACTGACAAGTGCAAATAGAATTTTGAACTCATGGTCATCTGTTGCGCGCCCTGCGTTGTGGCAATGGATGCGCTCTAGCAATTTGGTGTAGTTAACGACTCTCTTGATGCTACGGGGATTCCTGCCAACCGTGCAGCGGGCAATCTCCATAAAGAACTTCTGACTGCCCTCATCACCAACCATTTTGCTGATGCAGGACACTTTGGATTTAATCAGCAGATCAAAAATGTACTCATCCAGCTTGTAAGAGGTGGTTGGCACTGTGAATGGCAGTTGCACCAATTTGTCATAAAACGCCTTGCCACTGGTTTTTTGCAAATCCAGCCCCAGCTTTTCAGCCATACCACGTTGCACCAGGTTGTAATCCAGCGTCATGACAAATACGCAGCCGGGTACATCGATAAAATTTTTGATTGCTTCCAGCAGCTCCAGCGCTTTGCTCGGCCTGATTCGATCCAGATCATCGACAAAAATGACCAGCCGTCGATCTTTCACAGAACTGCTCCAAAGATCTGCCAGCTTCGCGAACTCGTCCTTAAACAACAACATCTGACTTGAAATATCCACCAGCGGACTACCGTCCTGGGGATCAGCATTGCTGCTGTGGCTGAGATTTCGTAGCTGATTCAGGGCAATCGACAATCTGTGGTTAGCTGCGCTTAAGCCGGTCGTTACTGCAGCCTGATCCAGGTCGCCGGCCTGCTGAAGTGCTTCACCCAGTTTATTGGTGATCGCTGACAAACAACCAATGGCCAGATTGTCATCTTCATCAAACTGCGAATACGGCCAGCTATCAAAGCTGATGGCCAGACAAAGTGATGCATCCAGCAAGCCGTTTTGAACCCCATGTTCCTGGCCGCGTAACATGTTCATCAGGCTGGTGCGTCCAATGCCCCAATCGCCTTGAATGCCGATGGTCAGTGGCGTTTCACAGTCGTGGATAAAATCCCGCAACGCCTCAGCATAGGGAATCAGGTTCAGGGTATCCGCGCTGCGGGCACGATCGTTTTCATCCAGACAAGATGAGAACCTAAGCGGTGTTTCGCGCAATGTTACTTCGCTCATGGATTGTCTCTGTGCCCCCTGCACCAACAAAATGTATCAACAAGATATAGCGACAAGCATAGTTTAAACCCAGTACCAGTGTATAGAGACTGTGTACAAAGGCCGTGTGCCCGCTTGAGGTAGATCGGCCTATTCGTTACCAAACTGCAGTTTGGCGAGCTTGGCATACAACTTACTCGTCTTAATTAATTCTTCGTGATTACCAACTGCAACAATCCGGCCCGCATCCATCACTACAATGCGATCAACCTTCTTCACCGTAGCCAGCCTATGGGCAATCACCATGGTTGTGCGATCTTTCATCAAACGCTCAAGCGCCAATTGCACCAGACGTTCGCTTTCGGCATCCAGTGAGCTGGTAGCCTCGTCCAGCAGTAATATCGGCGGGTCTTTCAGAATTGCCCGTGCAATCGCTACGCGCTGACGCTGCCCACCACTCAAGCGGGTACCACGCTCGCCCAGAAACGTGTCATAGCCTTCGGGTAAAGCGCTGATAAAATCATCGGCAGCGGCTTTGAAGGCGGCTTGCTCCACCTCATAATTGCTGGCATCCGGGTTGCCATAGCGAATATTTTCGCGGGCACTGTCACCAAACAGCACGGTTTCTTGCGGTACCAGACCGATTTGCTGGCGTAATTTGGCCGGCGAAAGCCTGGCGATGTCGATTCCATCTATTTGAATGCTGCCGCTTTTCGGATCATAGAATCTCTCCAGCATCTGAAAACTGGTGCTCTTGCCAGCGCCCGAGGGACCAACTATCGCGATAGTTTCCCCCGGCTCAATCTCCAATGAAAAGTCTTCCAACGCCAGTTCATTGGGGCGCGAAGGGTAGGAAAAACCAACCTGCTTGAATGATATTCTGCCGGTGGCGCGGCCACCCGGTAACTCGGCCGGGTTCTCAGGCTCACGGATTGTCGGTGTTGCGACCAGCAGTTCGGAGAGTCGCTCCATCGCACCTGCACCGCGCTGAACCTCGCCCCAGACTTCACTTAAACCGGCTGCCGATGACCCGACAAACATCGAGTACATTAAAAACTGTGCCAGTTCTCCACCGCTCATGCTGCCCTCAAGAACCGCCTGAGAGCCGCTCCACAAAATAATCGTAATAGCACCAAACACCATGGTGATCGCAACCGCCGTCATCAACGCTCTGGTTTTGACCCGCCGGATGGCAGCGACAAAACTCTCTGTCACTGCGCTGCCATAGCGCTCACTCTGAACGGGTTCCAGTGTAAATGCCTGCACGGTCTGTATGGCGTTCAAGGTTTCATCAGCAAAGCTGGTGGTGTCAGCTACCCTGTCCTGGGTGGTACGCGACTGATTTCTCACCCGCCGGCCGATGATGATGATTGGCACAATAATGAAGGGGATGCCGATCAGGATGTAGGTGGTCAACTGCACGCTGGTCAAGGTCAGCATGATCACCCCGCCAATGAAATTAAGTGTGGTACGCAAAGCAATAGAAAGACTAACGCCTGCTACGCTTTGAACCAGGGTGATATCAGCCGTCAGGCGCGACAACACTTCGCCGGTTTTGGTGGTCTCGAAAAAGGTTTGGTCCATGCGGATGACCCGGTCGTACACATCCTTTCGTATGTCCGCCACCACCCGCTCACCCAGCCAGGAGACCAGGTAATAGCGCACCGCCGCAAAACTGCCGAACAAGGCGGCAGCGGCAAAAAACCAGCCGAAATAACGATTAATAGTGCCCACGTCATTGGCGGCAAAGCCGTTGTCGATCAGATAGCGTAGGGCCACCGGCAGCGCCAACATCGCTGCAGATGCGACCAGCAAGGCAAGCAACGCAAATAGTAGCGTGCTGCGATATGACATGATGTAGGGCATCAGTGATGCAAGCGGTTTCAGCGAGGTGCTTTTGGGCCGCTCGGAATTATTGTTCTCAGACATAAGCATCACATGGGGCTGAACGCCCGGGATTAAAGGTCGGGCTATTGCTTTAGTCTGGCCAGCAAGTCGGAGCAAGCCCCCCATTCTTGCAATACGTTATGAACATCCGGTTCGGGTGATCCTGCCGGCCGGGAGATTTCCGAAACAGTGCGGGAAAATCTGGGCGCCGGCGCCGGCTGCGGTATGCCGCCCACCTCAACAAACGTCTGACGAGCCTGATTATGCGGATGGCTGGCCACTTCAGACATGTCAAGTACCGGTGTCACACAGGTTTCTGTATTGTCAAAGACATCGCACCACTCGCTGCGGGTGCGGGTTAAAAACACCTGCTTCAAGCGTTCCGTCACATCTCCCCACCGAGATTGGTCCATTTGCGTCGCGGGATCAATATCCTCCAGTCCCAGAATTTTCAGCAGCCTGGTGTAGAAGCGGTTTTCTATGGGTGCCACCACCAGATGGCGGTCGTCTTTGGTGCGATAGGCGCGTGAAAATGGCGCTCCGCCATCCAGAATATTACTGCCACGTTGATCCTTCCACAAGCCGGCTGCGCGCAGGCCCCAGATCATGCCCATCTGGGAGGCCGCACCATCTACCATGGCAGCATCAATCACCTGGCCCTGGCCTGATTTGCTGGCCTCCAACATCGCTGCCAATAAACCCATCACCAGATAAGCGCCACCACCGCCCATGTCGCCGGCCAGGTTCATCGGATAAACCGGGTCGCCATCTTTTTCGCCCACGCAGGCGTATACACCAGCCAACCCGATAAAGTTGGCATCGTGGCCAATGCTTTGTGCCAACGGGCCATGTTGACCCCAGCCAGTCATGCGGCCGTAAACCAGTTTCGGATTGCGGGCCATGCATTCCTCAGGCCCCAGGCCAATGCGTTCCATCACACCAGGTCGAAAGCCTTCAAAAATGGCATCGGCATCAGCACACAGGTCCAACACCAGCTGCACGCCATCAGGTGTTTTCAAATCAACTTCAATCAAGGGACGGCTGCGGTTGAGAATGTCAAAACGGGCGTCCACCGAGACCGCTTGATCAAAACGTAGCGGCCGGTCGATGCGCACCACGCTTGCGCCCATATCCGCCAGCAGCATGCCGGCCAGCTGGCCCGGGCCTATGCCGGCAATCTCAATAATTTTAAAACCTTTCAGTGGTCCCATTTCAATACCCCATTCCGATACCCCATTCCGATACCATGGCATTTTTGCCTATATGAATCGACAATATATTAGCCGGAATTAAGCCACCTTGCCCGAATGAATGTTACGATTCAGGGTCCAGATTATTCACCAGGTAATAGTTACAAAGAAGCAGCCATGAAACCATTAAAATCAGATACCACTACCAAGGGCGACCGCGCGGCAGCCGCACGCGCGCTATGGCGTGCCACTGGCACCAAGAACGGCGACTTTGGCAAACCCATTGTTGCGATCGCCAACTCATTTACCCAGTTTGTGCCCGGACACGTGCATTTGCGAAACGTCGGCAGCCTGGTGGCAACAGAAATTGCCGCAGCTGGCGGCGTCTCGAAAGAATTCAACACCATCGCTGTTGATGACGGCATCGCCATGGGCCATGACGGCATGTTGTACTCCTTGCCCAGTCGCGACCTGATCGCTGACAGTGTCGAGTACATGGTCAACGCGCATTGTGCGGATGCTTTGGTGTGTATTTCCAACTGCGACAAAATTACCCCCGGCATGCTGATGGCGGCGTTGCGGCTGAATATCCCTGCTGTGTTTGTGTCCGGCGGGCCGATGGAAGCCGGGCGCATGGTCAGCAAGGGCGACACCATCCAACGATTGGATCTGACCGATGCGTTTTCCAGTGCAGTGAACATGGATGCCTATCCGGACAACACACTGGAAGATGTCGAAAGCAACGCCTGCCCGACCTGTGGCAGCTGTTCCGGCATGTTCACCGCCAATTCCATGAACTGCCTGACCGAAGCACTTGGCTTGTCATTGCCGGGTAATGGTTCATTGCTCGCCACCCATCGCGACCGTGGTGCGCTGTTTCTGGAAGCGGGCAGAGTGGTGGTTGAGCTGGCCAAACGTTACTACCAGGAAGATGACGAAAGCGTATTACCAAGATCCATCGCCACGCATGCAGCATTCAGCAATGCCATGGCTGTCGATATCGCGATGGGCGGCTCTACCAATACTATTTTGCATTTACTGGCAGCGGCACAGGAAGCCGAAGTTGATTTCACCATGAGCGACATCGACGCCATGTCGCGTCGCATCCCGCATTTGTGCAAAGTCTCGCCTTCCAGCCATGACTACTTTATGGAAGACGTGCATCGCGCTGGCGGCATGATGGCGGTACTGGGAGAGCTTGAAAAGGGCGGCTTACTGAACACCGACGTGTCGATGGTACACAGCAAAAACCTGCTTGATGCTTTGGCCAAATGGGACATCGGCCGCAGCCAGGAGGCAGACGCACATCGTTTGTTTACAGCAGCGCCGGGCGGCATAAGAACCACCCAACCCTTCAGTCAGGACAACCACTGGGAACTGGATCTGGATCGTGCCAACGGCTGCATCCGCTCGATGGAACACGCCTTTAGCACCGAAGGTGGACTAGCTGTGCTTTATGGCAATCTGGCCGAAAAGGGTTGCATCGTCAAAACAGCTGCTGTGGCCGAATCCATGTATGAGTTCAGCGGTAAAGCGCGGGTTTTTGATGAAATGGAAGTGGCTGACGACGCCATCCGCAACGATAAGATCAAGCCGGGTGACATTGTCGTCATCCGCTATGAAGGACCACGCGGTGGTCCGGGCATGCAGGAAATGCTGACGCCTACCATGGCAATCAAATCCAAAGGCCTGGGCGAATCTTGTGCACTGATTACAGACGGCCGTTTTTCCGGCGCCACCGGTGGCTTGTCCATCGGGCACGTATCGCCTGAAGCCGCTGCAGGTGGATTGATCGCGCTGGTAGAAGAAGGCGACACCATTGAAATCAATATCCCCGAGCGCCGGATAGACCTAAAGGTTGATCAGGCGACCCTGGCTGCGCGTCGGGCCGCACTGGAAGTCAGTGAACACGGCTACCGACCACCGGCACCCCGGCGCAGACGTGTCAGCACCGCTCTGCGCGCCTATGCGGTTTTCGCCAGCAGCGCTGATACCGGCGGTGTGCGCGATCTTTCCAAGGTGGAAGGCGCCTGAAGCCGGCATGTCGCGCCTCGATAAAGCCCTGAATAACGCACTGAATATTGGGGACCTGCGCAAGCTGGCGCGAAAGAAACTACCGCTGTCTTTATTTAATTATATTGACGGCGGCGCCGATGATGAATTGCTGGTCCACGGCAATTCCAGCGCCTTTGACGGCGTAAAGCTGCTGCCCGAGTATCTGGTAGATGTGTCTGCCATCGACCTCAGCACGCAAGTGCTGGGTCAGAAAATCTCAATGCCACTATTTCTTGCGCCCACCGGCATGTCGCGATTGTTCCACCACGATGGTGAAACCGCTGCCGCCAAAGCTGCGGCGGCCGCCGGCACTTACTACTCGCTGTCTACTGTAGGCGCCACCAGCATTGAAGATGTGGCAGCCGCATCGACCGGTCCCAAGTGTTTCCAGATTTACGTGATGAAAGATCGCGGGTTGACGCGCGAATTTATCCAGCGCTGCAAAGATTCAGGCTTCGATTCTTTAGCGTTGACCGTCGATATTCCGGTCGCCGGCAATCGGGAACGGGAACAACGCAACGGTTTTTCCATGCCTCCCAAACCAACCTTGGCTTCTCTGGCAGGCTTTGCACTGCGTCCCGGCTGGGTGTATCAGGCGCTGACGCATGAGCGCCCCACACTTGCCAATGTAGCTCACAAGATCGCCGCGGGCAGTTCCAGTTCTCAGAGCACGTCATTAATGGCCTATATTGCCAACCAGTTCGATCCATCCGTTAGCTGGAAAGATATGGAGTTCATGATCAGCGAATGGGGCAAACCATTTGCGATCAAAGGTATTCTGTCACCAGCCGATGCCAGAAAAGCAGTGGATGTCGGTGTTTCTGCGATCTTCGTTTCCAACCACGGTGGTCGGCAACTGGATGGCACTGTATCTGCATTCGAGGCACTTGGCCCGATCCTGGATGAAGTGGGTGGGGAGTGTGAAGTGATATGCGATGGCGGCATAAGACGCGGCACGCACGTTTTAAAAGCCCTGGCGCGCGGTGCGACAGCCTGCTCGATAGGACGACCTTATTTATACGGACTGGCGGCGGGCGGACAGGCGGGCGTGGCCAGAGCGCTGGAAATTTTACGCAGCGAAATAGAAAGAGATATGGGTTTGCTGGGTGTGCGCAACATTCAGGAAATCAGCAGCAAGCACCTTGTATGAACCAATTGTTTGAACTAGTTGTTTGAACTAGTTGTTTGAACTAGTTGTTTGGACTGGTCGTTAAAACTAGCCGTTAGAATTGGTCGCCGCGAGCAGCGATTATTCAACCTCAGATTTATCAGCCAAAAGACCCGCTTTGATTTCAGCCAGCTTTTGTTTGACCACCACTGCATTCGCGCTTCCCATTCTCACCAGTATTTTCTGCCCCGCCGGCATCGCTTCCAGTGCCGGGTCTTCAAACACGTAGACCGCTTCGGGCTTGGTTACATAAACCGGCTGTGGCACATCCGGTGTCGCCAGTAGTTCATCAATCACTTCAACCATGCGCTGAGTGAACGAACCTTGCCCACCGTTATCGATCCATGCCTTCTGAAACAGGGGTTGATAGCGCTGGTACGTATTCAGTAAATCCGCACTATCGGTTTTTTGCAGCTCCTGCACATATCCGTCGTAGCGGGCGTAGTTGTCCGCGCTCAGGATGAGTTCATCACCATCGCTCTCGACGAGCATCTTATCGTCCGCGGATTTAACCGGGTTGATCAGTGGCGGGACTTGCCGGGCCGTAAGACTGTCAAGCGTGGAAACCAATCGGGAGATAACGTCACCTTTGACCAGAAACTGCTCTACAACATCAGACCCCAACACCTCGGTCAACGACTGGTCGAACTGTGGATCGCTCTCATTCAGTGGCAGCAGTGGCTCAGCAACAGCTTCCGGCTCGACCTCGGCTTTAAGCTGAAAAACAGGGTCAGGATCTGTTGGCGCGCGTTCGGGTAGTTGCGCAACCCTGGGCGGCGTTGCAGGTGGAGCGGACTCAATCGCGGCTTCATGAACGGGATCCGAATTCCTGGTCAGTGCATACCAGCCTACACCCGCGAACAGGATTGCAAGCAGTAAATAGGGCGCAACTTTTTTCATTCTGTGGTCTCTTACCTGCTGTTTAATGTATTGATTGTGACCGCTTTTATGGTGGTTCAGTTCCCACTCAATGGCAAGAATCACTTGTACCTTTGCGTTAGTCTGGTATATTGCCTGCCCCGAAATGTACTAATAGTTATCAGGATTATTCAAGCATGTTCAAACCAAACACCTTACACATTAACATGAGATTATCTTTTTTGTTGATGGCATTTTTGATGTTACCCGTGGCTGCATATGCCAGTAATGTCGTTATCGAAACACCGCTGGGCAATATCGAGCTTGAAATGCTTGAAGATGATGCACCCATAACAGTGGCGAACTTTTTGCAGTACGTCACTGAAGGCAACTATGAAAATGCCTTCATGCACCGCTTGGAGAAGGATTTTGTTATACAGGGGGGAGGCTGGGTTTTTAACGAAGGCGCCACCCAAGTTAAAACCAACCAACCCATCCAGAATGAATTCAAAGTATCCAATACGCGCGGTACCGTGGCCATGGCAAAGCTCGAAAACCAACCTAATAGTGCCACCAGCCAATGGTTTATCAATCTCGAGGACAACTCAGCCAACCTGGACAACCAGAATGGCGGTTTTACCGTTTTTGCCAGAGTCGTCAGCGGCATGGAAATTGTAAATGCCATCAATGAGCTTCAAATCATATCCGGCGGCCCAGCCTTTCCGAAATTACCAGTGATCAACTTCACTACGGGAGACACTATCGCCACTGAAAACCTGGTAATGACCACGCTAACTGAACTAAATGCCCCGGCAAAACCATTTGTCTTGAATCCCGGTTTAAACGATGCCTGGTTCGAGCCTGCAACCAATGGTCAGGGGTTTTTCATCATGGTATTTCCAACTCTTGGCACCGTTACTGCCTCCTGGTTCACCTTTGACACCGAGTTGCCACCAGAAGATGCCCCAGCCAACTTGATTGGATCGGGACAACGCTGGATGCTGGCTCAAGGCCCGTTCGATGGCAATACCGCTGAATTGAAAATCTACAACACGACAGGTGGCTTGTTTGATGAACCCGGCACAGTTACCACCACGCAGGGCGGTACGATTACACTGACTTTTGATGGTTGCAATAGCGGCACGGCGCAATACAATATTCCATCCATCAACCGTCAGGGCACCATTCCTATCCAGCGTGTGGCAACAGACAATGTTGGGGTATGCGAGGCTATGCAGGAAGCTCAATGAAGCCTTCTGAGCAGGAAGCAAGGCGCGACCTGCGCCTGAGTAAGTCATAAAAAAGGCCGGGAAGGCAGTTACCTTCCCGGCCTTCTTTTGCAACCAAGCTTCTAAATCTGGCTGACTTCTATATCAGGGTTTTACAAACTTCAGGGTAAACCGGTCAGTGTTACCCGTCACTGTTTTACGACCCACCTCGTAGCGCAATTCATCATCGGCACGATAGTGCAGATCCGAAAAATCCACCAGTTCAAAACCAGCCGCCTGAATTTCCATGATCGCCAATACAGGATCGACGCGACGGCCATTTTCCGCTGAATCACCTTCCATATGACGTCGGGTGTGATCAACTACCGCGTAGATACCGCCAGATTTCAGCGCATCAAACGCGGCTTCATTCATCGCTGCCCGGCCTTCAGGGCCGAAGTTATGATAATTGCGGAAAGTCAGAACCATATCGACGTCTGTTACGCCCAGATCAGCATTTTCAAGCACGTAGGCATCAGCACCTTCGGGACGGCTGACATTGGAGTCAGTGGCCAATACCGCTACTTCTTCAAAACCCGGCTGTGTGTACAATCCCTCAGCAATTCGAGAAGTACCATAGGCTGCGTAATACTTGCCGTTATCTCTTACCACCGGCACCAATAATTTGCTGTACCAGCCGCCACCCGGAAGCAGCTCGACGATGGTCATATCATCACGCAACCCGAAAAACTCGAGCGTTTCCACCGGCAGGCGATTATTGTCCCGGTCTTTCTCATCATCGGTGCGATTGTCAGAAGCCAAAGCCGTATTGAGCTTGGCTTTCGTCGCATCAAAGTCATCAGCGAAAGCCAGATTGGCAGACAACATCATTATAGCGATCAATAAATATTTCATATAAAAGTCCTGCTGCTTAGGTCATAAATAGGCTGGTTAGCATACTGGATTGTGACTGGTGTTGTCAGCGACTTTCAAGAATGGCAATTCTGTCCATCAGTTCCAGCGCGAGTGCAGCGCCAGCGAGATTAACGCCCAGATCGCGCTGCAGATGAATGGCTGTTTTGACCCTGCGCAAGCTGGTTACCGTAAAGCGCCAGTGCTCAACTTTGCTGCCAACCGGGTCCAGAATACCCTCTTCCACCAGTAACGAAATGGTTTCAACTTCGACCGTACAACTGCGACATAAATCATCAACAGTGACCAGATCGTGTGCTTCCAGCACCTCGCCACTCAATGCACGTCCAGAGCCTGCTGCGTCGATTGCGGGTTGTTTGCGATCAGTCATCAGGCCACCTCCAGGTTTGCGCGCGGGTTGAATGTGATCTCATCCCGCATCCGTTCATATAGCTCGCGGGTTTTGTCATCATCTGAGGGTGGCTGTGCAATTTGCACAATCACATACAAGTCTCCCGGTGTTTTCGATGGAAGGCCGCGGCCTTTCAAGCGCAGCTTCTTGCCAGCTTGCGAATCGGCGGGGATTTTTAAATCGATGGCGCCTGCCGGAGTCGGCACTTTGATTTTGGCCCCCAAGGCTGCTTCCCATGGCGCCAATGGCAAATCAAGAAATATGTCCGCACCCTCTACCCGGTAATGACGATGTGGTTTGAATTCGACTTCCAGATATAAATCACCCTTCTTACCGCCGCCACGGCCGGCAGCACCCTGACCGCTAAGACGGATCTGCTGGCCCTGTTTGATACCCTTGGGAATGCTGACTTTTAATGTACGCGTGCGGTTCGTGACTCGCCCATCTGCACCCGCTTCCGGCATTTGCAGCGAAATCGAGCGAGTCGCACCGTTAAAACTGTCGTCCAGATCAATCAGTATTTTGGCGTGATTGTCTTCACCTTGCATTTGAAACCCCCGCCGCCTGTTGCCGGTACTGCGGCCCTGGCCGAATAATGACTCAAAAAAGTCGCTGAAATCTTCGCTATCGCCACCGCCAAAGCCGCCGCCCTGGCCGCCACTCTGACCTCCGCGGTGGTCAAACCCGCCCGGATTCCAACCAGGAGGTGGATTGAAATCCTGATGGGCATTCCAGTTCGAGCCTAATTGATCATAAGCAGCACGCTTTTCCTTATCTTTAAGTACTTCGTAGGCCTCACCGACTTCTTTGAACTTGCTCTCGGCGTCAGTCTCTTTGCTCACATCGGGATGATACTTGCGTGCCAGCTTTCGATAAGCGCGTTTGATCTCGGCGTCAGTTGCTGTTTTGCCGACGCCCATAATCTTGTAATAATCTTTGTATTCCACAGATTGGTTTCCTGCTGTTTTATCAGTCGAGCGAAACGGCATTCTTTTTAGTGGTATATGCCTCAGCCTCTGCTGTGGTGAGCTGCTCAACTTTGAGGGTCCATTCTATAAGATTGGAATCCACCCGTATGCGGTAACGCCCGCTTTCGTTGAACATCTTCACCCCATTGTCCACCCATTTGGTGGCCGCCACTTTACCCACATACTCGCCAAGCGGTGATTTTACCAAAGTGACCTCAAACCCCATCTTGCCCGGGTAGTCGCCGCGTGTGCGCCAATCAATAATCCATGGCGCTTCAACTTCAAATTCGGCGGTGGTTGTGCTGTCACGACCAGTGAACTCTTTCACCAATTCCGACGCACTGGCAACGGAAACCATGCCAGGTAAGCCAACGAAAGCCGTTATTAAGCATGTTCGCAGCAGGGTGTTTCCAACCACGCTTCGAGAAGTGTTTTTAATCATAATATGTCTCCAAACAGTTGCCTGAATACTAGTGCGGTGTCCGCGGGTACGCAAATCGGTGCCAATACTGCGCACCGTAACATTGTGACAGCTGATTCGCAGATGCGTTTATTGCAAAATCAACATGAAGCGTGCCAACGCACCCGAAGTGTTACTCCTGGTCACTATTCGTAACGTAGAGCATCTATCGGGTTAAGCTGAGCTGCCTTGGCCGCGGGTACAATACCGAAGATAATACCAACAGCCGCGCAAAACCCAAAACTCAGCCCCACCGCCCATAGCGGCACGTGGGCAGCTGGAAAGCCCGGCAACAGAGATGCGACCAGCGCACCTACGCCATAGCCAATGGCGACACCTACCAGTCCGCCTATCATCGTCAACGCAAGCGCTTCGATCAGGAACTGCAACAAAATGTCCTGCCGGGTGGCGCCCAATGCCTTGAGAATACCGATTTCCCTGGTTCTTTCCGTTACCGACACCAGCATGATGTTCATGATACCAATACCGCCCACCAGCAACGAGATTCCGACGATACCCATCGAAACTGCCGTGACCATCTTTATTACGTTATTGAATGACTCCATCAGTTGCTCGGCAGTCTGCACTTTAAAATCATCGGGCTCACCCGCTTTCAAATCGTGTGCCTTGCGCAATATCCGTCGAATCCGGTCCTTGACCTCGTCCTGGCGGTTCATGTCATCGACCAGCAATTGAACCTGAATATCCAGATCCCTTGAGGTGCCCATGATGCGCTTGGCTGTGCCATAAGGCAGCAAAATGTAGTCGTCCTGAGAAAAGCCGAGCAATTCACCTCGCTTCTCCAAAATACCGATGATCTTGCACCACTCATTCCCCAACCGGAAAAACTTGCCAATTGGCTTGTCCGGCATTTCCAGGTTTTCGATCACATCAACCCCTATCACACACACCAAACGCCGCCTTGCGTCGTCATCAGCTGTGAAAAAGCGACCATATTCCGGATAAACGCTATTAACATCCAAATAACCCGGGCCCACACCAATCACCTGCGAAAATGAGGTCGTTGAGCGATAACTGATGGCGCCACGACGACCACTTTGTGTGTACAAAATCGGCGTAATTTCGGAAATTCCGTCGATATTGCGGACAATTAACTGCATATCCTCATCTCGGAGCTTGGCAAACCGGCCCTGAAGTTGCTGCTTGAACGGTGTATATGAACGAATCGTCAGGGCGTTGCCGCCCAGCCCGGCGAACTGCGCATTAATCGTGTACGACAAGCCCTGCACAATGGAGACCACTGCAATCACCGATGCCACACCTATAATGATGCCCAGGGAAGTTAACAACGAACGAAAGCCATGAGCCCGAATGGACTCTAACGCCGAGCGCAGGCTTTCCAGCAAGGCGAACACTATTCCCGATACTCCGAAACACTGGTGTCGGAATGCACATTGCCATCTTCCAGACGAATAACCCGCTCGCAATGGCGCGCGATATCCGGTTCGTGCGTCACCATAATCACGTTCTGGCCCTGCGCATGCAGATTATTAATCAGCGCCATGATTTCGCGACTGGTTTTACTGTCCAGATTGCCGGTTGGCTCATCCGCCAGCAGGATCGCAGGCTCTCCCACCAGGGCGCGCGCGATTGCCACGCGTTGTCGTTGCCCGCCAGAAAGCTCGTTGGGTTGGTGGTTCATACGATCAGCAAGACCAACGCGCTCCAGTGCGGCGGAGGCGATCTCTTTGCGCTTGGCATATGAGATGCCCCGGTAAACCAGAGGTTGCATCACATTTTTGAGACTGGTGGCACGCGATAGCAGGTTAAAACTTTGAAACACAAAACCGATTTGACGGTTGCGTGCACGCGCCAACTCGACTTCATTCATGTCACCGACATTGGTACCATTTAAAAAATAATCACCCGCCGTAACGCGATCCAGGCAGCCGATGATGTTCATCATGGTGGATTTGCCGGAACCGGAAGCGCCAATAATGGCAATGTATTCGTTTTTTTGAATGCTCAGACTGATACCGTCCAGTGCATTGAGCACCTGCTCACCCATTACATAGGTGCGATAAACGTCTTGTAACCGGATGACCGGCTCGTCACTGGTTTTGGCGCTAGTTGAGGACTTCATCGTCCTTCCAGTCTTCATCACTCCCGCCAGCTTTCCTGAGTTCAACTTCTTCGCCATCCATCAGGTGCCGCAGAACACGGTACGGTCCAATGATGACGGTTTCGCCCTCTTTCAGACCGCTCTTGATTTCCTGATCGCTGTCACTGGAAATGCCTACTTCAACGTCTTTTCGTACCGCCTTGCCGTCTTGCATGACAAACACAAACGTCTGGTCCCCGTCTTTGCCTGAGTTATCCTTGTCGGCCCCTACAGCAACACTTTCATCAACGCTTTCATCATAACGCACCGCCTGTACCGGCACCGCCAGCGTTTTGTCGCTACTTTCCGTATAAACATCCGCGCGCACGCTCATGCCAGGCCGAATTTTCAGATCATCCTGTTCATCCAGAAGAACTTTTACCAGAAATGACAAACTCTGCTGACCTGCCTGGGCTCGCGCTACCGTGGCGATTGACTGAACCGTCCCTGACAACGGTGTGTCGGGGTAGGCGGCTGTAAATACATCGGCTTTCTGATTTAGTCTGACCTGCGCAATATCCGCCTCATCTACCTGAACTTCGGTCAGCGTTTCAGAAGGATCAGCGATCACCATCATGGTTGAGCCGGGAATATTGGTGGTGCCGGCAATCACAGTTTCGCCAACTTTGGTATCAACCTGGATCACCACACCATCAATCGGTGAGGTGATTTTGGTCTTGTCCAAAAGCTCTTCAGACTGCTCCAGTGCCGCTTGCGCCTGCAACAGAGACTCTGCCAGTGAGCGCTGATCAACACGCGCCAACTCCAGTTCACTCTCTATCTGCTGAAAGCTGTCCTGATCCACCAGCTTTTTGGCGTACATGGTTTTTTGGCGCTCAAAACGTTCCGCCAGGGTGCTTATCAGCAAACGCTGGCGCTCAATCGCAATGCCGGCAATACGCACTCGAGCGTCAGCCTGATCCACTTGCGCCTGATAGGTTTTCGGGTCCAGCGTGATCAACGGATCACCCACCTTAACCTTATCGCCTTCCACTACATGGACTTGAATCGCCTTGCCGATCACTTCAGAACGCAGCTGTACCTGCTCTTTGAAAGCCAGCGTGCCGGAAGCCAGAATGGAGCTTTTGATCAGCGTGTAATTCACCGTCTCAACTTCCACCTGCTTGGCGTCACTGCCGGAGGTCATTTTCGAAATCAAAGGCAGGCCCACCAGCAAGACTGCCAGGCCGACAAAAATGAGAATTTTTTTCATGCGGTTATTACCGTAGGTTTAACGCGGCCCAGATGCCGAAAACCAGCACCCAGGGGGTCAGTGCAATCAGCCAGGATTTTCCTGTTGAGACACCTGTCCAGCGCCTGAAGCCAAGTGCGGTCAGGAAAACAGTCCAGATAGAAATCAAACTGATGCTGGTTGCCCAGGTGGCCCATGTTTCTCCGGGCTGGGCATGAACCAGAAGGGCATTCAACGACAAAGGCTGTAATTCGGTGGAGGACAACTGATTGTTGGCTGCCATTAAAATCACAACGAGTGAGGCAATGGATGCAAAAATGCCTACAAAATTGACCCAGGCGGAAAACGCGAACCACTGGCCAAACTTGATGTTAGCGCCAGCGGTTACTTTATTAACCAGGTTCAAATAAACGGCCTGAATCAAATACATCACAAAGGTGACCAGCACAATGAACAACAACGAAATTATCATGGAGGTACCGGGTTGCATGAATTCCCGGATCATCTCTGCAGCTTCAGCACGGTTTTCAGCCGGTACGTTACGTATGGTTTCTTCTACCAGCCACGGAAAATCAACCCAACTATAGAAATAGGCATATACCGCCAGCGCCATAAGCACATTCACTAGCAGCGCCCACCATAACCACGAGGTATGCTGCTTAATCTCATCAAAGACTTTGGAGGGCGACGCGATAATATCTGTCATCGCGTTGAATACAGTGTAATTACTTCCACTCATAATGGCTTCTCCCTTGCTTGTTACTAATGATCGTCTTGCGCTTGGGCGCTTTCAGTCTGACCGGCTAATCGATTTCCAGCAGAGATTATCCTTCAAGAAACTATCAGGCAACAGGGTCATAAGTCGTGGTTGGAGGCCGGCACTATACCGGCACCATGAATGGGCATAGTAAAAGCCCTTACTGGACACCGGGCTAAATGGCCTGGTTTGAATATTGGGATGCTGGCGAATAAGGCCTTCGAAACCACAAACGGCTACTGACAGTTTTCGGCACCTGAACAGGCCGATTCAGCCAATGATTCCATTACCAGTTCATTTAATGGCCTGCCGTAAAAAGCAGCCTGATTTTCAGGTGCCGCATCGCGCGCCAGCATTAAGCTGTTTTCTGCCGCCAACGCGTTGCCGGACAGGAATTGGGCTTTGGCCATCGCAAAATAGAGCAGGGCATCATCGTCCTTTTTCGCAATCGCACTCCGAAGCAAATCGATGGAGTGGTCAAAGTCACCCTCTTGCAGCGCTTGTTCACTGCGCTTCATCAGGTAATAGGGATTTTTGCGCCGATACCCGTCGACTTTGTCTGCCAACTCTGCGGCGGCTGGCAGATTTTCTTCTGCCAGGTACAACTCATACAGGTTGTTCATCGCAGAATAATCACGAGAGTTGATTTGTAGGGCCGCGAGGTAAGCCACTTCTGCAGCTTCCGGCTGTCCGTTTCGCTTGTAAACCACGCCCAGGTTGATCCAGGGGTCAGTTGCTCTGGATCCTAATCGGGCCGCCGCAGCCAGATAGTTCCAGGCTCTGGGGAGATCCTCCCGCAGCAAGGCCTCAGCACCAAGATTGTTGTAGAACAGCGCTTTGGCGTATGCATCAGACACCAAACGCCTGGGCTCGCCCTTATCAAAACGCAGGCCACTGACATCGATCACATAGCTGAAACCCGGGCCAAAAACGACCACATTGATATGCTTTACCAACAATAGAGTGTCCGCACGACTCGACCATTCCGACATGCGGCTGACCTCCTGATATCGAGCGTCGAGCCCGGCTTTTCGTGCCATCGCGACGATCAAGTTTGCAAAGCCGATGCAGTTACCGGAGCGCGTTGCGAAAGCCTCGGGTGCTGTCAGGGTGCGGACTTCATTGTAGTCAAAGCCGAGCACGCCGCTACTGGTGATGGCGATGGTCAGCATGTTCAGGCGTGTCTGGAGATTATGGTAGGGCAAGACGTACCTTTCCAGGAAAGCCTCCATCTCTGGCGTTACCTCCAGCAGATCCTGGGCAGGTATCGCAGCGAGGGGTGTCCGGTTTGTCAGGAGTGGTGGCGCGGCGGGGATGAAGCTTTGCGTGGCGCAGGCGCTTAGCAAAAAAGCACCCATCAGCAGCGCCACCCTGCCGGGCGTTGAAATGTGATTGGCAATGTATTTGGTCAGCTCCACAACCTGAAACGCTAGAAATCAAGTTGCTAACACATTACTCCTGAATTGAAGTTTTATCAAAATCATTCTCAGCAAATAAGAAAGCAAGCGGTATCATAGTGGAATGACATTATCGAAGACTCTTGATTACCAGGACCTGTTTATGCGGCTACAAAGCGGCCATTTGCTGATAACGGGCAACAGTCGTCTGACCAGAGTTCTGACCGGACAATACAATCAGTGGCGTATCGCCAACGGCGACCATCAATGGCAAAGCCCACGCCTTAAATCCTGGCATCAGTGGCTTGATGAATGCTGGGAAACGGCCAGCTTACAAGGCATCGATGGCAGTGACAGGGCAGTACCCAACCAGCGCCAACTCACCAGCTTGTGGGAAAACTCACTTAAAAACGGCACAGTTAAGCACAACCTTCTGCATCCGGAATCATTGGCATCCCAGCTGCGCGATACCCGCAAACTGATCCGGGAATGGCAGCTCAATCTCAACGACCCTGCCTGGTTCGGCGATGACAATGAAAATCACGCCGCATTTCGGCACTGGAATAAAACATTTGAAGCAGATTGTGAGAAAGGCAACTGGCTTGCGCCGGAAGATCGTGCGGCGCTGCTGACTTCAGCCATTGCAGCCGGAGAACTTCACCTGAAGGGCTCCATAGACTTACTCGGATTTGATGAATTAAACCCACAACAACTTCAATTGCTTGCAGCTATACAAGCTCAAGGCGTGCAGCTTTGTCAGCTTACAATCTCTGCACGCCAGAGCAATGCCAGCCTTTGGAAAAGCACTGACGGAAAGGCCGAACTCCAGACAATGGCGCGCTGGGTAAGGCAGCAATTTGAATCAAATCCTGAAGACAGCATTGCTATCGTCGTGCCGGATTTACAATCCCGCCGGCAGGAAGTCGATCGGCACCTTCAGGAAATACTCTCACCTGGCGATGAAAGTGATAGCTCCACACGGCCCTGGAATATCTCAATGGGGACACCGTTGGCGCGTGTCCCTATGGTTGAGACTGCATTTTATTTGCTGAAATTACTCGATGATCGCTTCGAAATAACAGACGTTGGCCGCATTTTAAGCTCGCCCTGGCTGCGTGGAGCAAAACAGGAGCGCAACAGCCGTGCCCTGCTCGAGAAATGTTTAAGAGACAAACATCCGCGGCAGCTGAAGCTATCCGATGTCAGATATCGTTGCAGTGAAATCAAAGACAAAGACCGCTACGGCAACCCGCTGCCGGAAGACCAACACGCACCGCAAAGTTGGAATAGTCCGGTGTTATCGACCATTCTTTCGCAACTGCAAAAGTTTGCGCACAGTCATCATGGCAGCATGCCAGCTTCCAGCTGGGCTGAAGCATTTGATCAGCTGCTATCCGTGGTTGGGTGGCCCTTTGCCAAAGATGAGTTTGCCAAACAAGAGTTGGAAGACTTTAATGCAGCGAGTAGCGAAAATGCGGACGACGCGAATTGGCGCAGCCGGGATTGGCAAGCCCTGCAGTCCTGGCGGGATGCTTTAGGTGAACTGGCATCACTGGATGCCACTGACACCAGGCCAGGGCGCAGTGCCGCCATCGGCCAGCTAAGGCAGATTTGTCGGGAGATGATATTTCAACCGCAATCACCTGCCGCCACTATTCAGGTGCTTGGCTTATACGAGGTCAACGGCCTGCGTTTTGATCACCTCTGGGTCATGGGCCTATACAACGACAGTTGGCCAACCAGCGCCAGACCAAATCCTTTTATTCCGGGCAGGTTGCAGCGTGATGCCGGCATGCCCAACTCCAGCCCTCAGCGTGAACTCGACGTTGCACGGGTGATCACCCGCCGGTTGCTGAGAACCGCTGACAATATCATTTTTAGTTACCCGGGCAAGGTGGACGGTGAAGAGGTCTCTGCCAGCCCGTTACTGCAAGAAACAACACCGGTTGCCGAAGATGAGCTGGTGGTTTGGAGTGACAACAGATGGCTCGATGCTGTGGCCGCTGCTGATTCACCTGTGATCGAACCGCTGTTGATGCCGGGCCCGATGGCCCACGGTACCGCAAGGGGCGGTAGTTCTGTTTTAAAGAACCAGGCGCTGTGCCCTTTTAGAGCCTTCGCCAGCAATCGTCTGGGTGCTGAAGGCCTGGAAATTCCGGCCGATGGCATCAGCCCCAGTCTGCATGGCGGCTTGTTGCATAAAGTACTGGAGTTTTTCTGGACTGAAACTGTTTCTCAGTCTGCTTTATTGGCGCTGAACGAAGATGAGCTCAGCACGCGCATTCGCAAACATGTCGATGCTGTGGTTGCAGATGAATACGGCCTAAAGCAACGACCCGCGTTTTGCCAGGTGGAAGCAGACCGGATTTTCCGTCTGGTGATGGAGTACCTGAAGCTTGAAGTTGAACGGGACCCTTTTGAAGTAATCGGCTTTGAGCAAGAGATCCTGCCCGTTATTGAAGGCCAGACCATTCGTCTGATTGTCGACCGGATAGACAAAGTGGCATCGGGCGAGAAAATCATCATCGACTATAAGACCGGCAGAGTTGATCCCAAAAAGTGGTTCAGCGACCGGCCGGAAGACCCGCAAATGCCGCTTTATGCCATCACCGCAAGCGCTACGCCTGCAGCGTTGGCCTTCGCGGTTATTCGTGACGAAAAGTGTGAATACAAAGGCGTCGCATCGGAAGCAGGGCTGCTGCCCGGCTTACCACCCAATCATACAAAAGCAAACCACTATCTGGTGGAGGCCGGCGAAGATATGCAGCTGACCATCGACAACTGGCGGGCAATCGTACACCGGTTGATGTCCGAATTCCTGGCAGGAGATGCCAGAATTGACCCCAAGTCAGGTTTAAAAACCTGTGAGCAAACCTATTGCCAGTTGCAATCCCTGTGTCGTGTAGGAGAGTTGGTGCAACGACAACAGAGCAGTTCGCCTGCTGATCAGGAGCAAACGGCGACATGAGTACGGTATCTGACAACAACCAAACCGCTTCTGGAAGCATGCAAACAGCCGCCCAGCAACCCGCCGACTGGCAACAAAGGCAACAAGGCCGGGATCTTGCGCATTCTTACATCGTGCAGGCACCGGCTGGTTCAGGCAAAACCGAGCTGCTCACACAACGCATGTTAGCCCTGTTATCCAAAGTCGAAAACCCGGAAGAAGTGGTCGCCATCACGTTTACGCGCAAGGCGGCCGCTGAAATGAGTCATCGCCTGATCGGGCGCCTGCAAGCCGCCGCGCTTAGCAGGCATAGTGGTGGAACCGAGCCGCCGTTGCAGCCACACGAGCAAGTCTCCCGGGATCTGGCGCTGGCCGTTCTCGACAATGATGCCAGCCATGACTGGAACCTGCTTGAACAGCCTAGTCGCTTGCGGGTCCGTACTATCGATGGACTGAGCAGTGAATTGGCGCGTCAGCTGCCGGTGCTCTCCGGACTTGGCAGTGGCCATCAAATCGCCATCGATGCCGACGCGCTGTATCGCCTGGCGGCAACCAGAACGATGTCGGTCATTGAGGAGCTTTCAGACCCTTTGCATGCGGATGTGACCCGCGTACTGGATCGTTACGACAATGGCTACGACAAGCTAGTGACCTTGTTAACCGGCATGTTGGCCAACCGCGAGCAATGGTTAACCCACTTGTTGAGCGTGCGCCAGGGTGAAAGTTTTGACCGCAAAGGCCTGGAGCAAGCATTGAAACTGCTGGTGGTGAATCAATTGCAAGATGCACGTGAGGCCACGCCGGATGAACTGCTGCGCTCAATGCCGCCATTTTATCGCTATGCAATTGCCAATCAGGCGGTTAACAAAGAGGGCCTGTTGGCCCTGTTGGAAGTTTGTGGTGGCGAGGATTCTACCAGCGAAGATTGTGAATTTCTGGATTTGCCGGTAGATGCTGAAACGCTTCCGATATGGTGCACGTTTATTGACAGCTTGTTCACCAAAGCCGGTGACATGCGTAAAGCTGCGCCCAATAAGAATGACGGCTACCCGGCACCGGGCGGCGGCAAAGATGAATCAGAAAAACAGCAGCGCAAGCAGGTAAAAGAAGATCTGGCGGCCGTGTTTGAGACCCACCGCGGCAATGATGAATTACGCAAATTTGCCACCATCATTCGCGCCTTACCTGCACCGCACTATGAAGATGAAGCCTGGGACGCCCTGCAATCGCTGATGCGTATCTTATTGCGGGCCGCGCTCGAACTGGAGCTGGTGATGGCAACATCAGGCGAAGTTGATTTTGGCGAAATCTCCAACCGTGCCATTGATGCGCTGGGCTCGGAAGATGCGCCCAGCGACCTGGCTTTGCGGATGGACTACCGCATACAACATTTGCTGGTCGATGAATTTCAGGACACTTCCTCCAGCCAGATTCGCCTGTTGCGTCAGTTGACCAGTGGCTGGACTGACGGCGATGGCCGTAGCCTGTTCCTGGTTGGCGACCCGATGCAGTCTATCTATCGTTTTCGCAAAGCGGAAGTGAGTTTGTTTATCAAGGCGTGGGAAGGTCAACTGTTCGACCATATACACCTGATCCCTTTGCAATTAACGGTCAACTTCCGCTCAACCCAACCGGTAGTGGAATGGGTCAACAATAGTTTCCCGATGGTTATGCCAAAACAAAGCGACCCGGTGATGGGCGCAGTTTCTTATTCTCAGGCCAGCACCAAACCCGGGGCAGGCCTTAACGGCACGGTCGCTGTACATTTACAGGCTCTGCGCGACGATCAAGCTGAAGCCATTGAGATGATGTCGATCATCGGCCAATGTGGTGATGATGAGACCATCGCCGTACTGGTGCGCTCGCGTAGCCACGCGCAGGCGCTATTGGCAGAACTGGACCGCAAAAAACTTCAGGACAGCCGCTACCGTTATCAGGCCATTGATTTTACTCCGCTGGCGGACACCACTGTCATTAAGGACCTGGTGTCATTGACGCTTGCGCTGGCTCAGCCGGCGGACCGGCTGGCCTGGCTGGCAACGTTGAGAGCGCCTTATATCGGACTGGATTTGAATGATATGGACTCGTTGGTGGCGGGCGACGGCGAAGCGATTTTATTGGACAGTATCTATGCCGCGAGTCTGGATGAGAGCAACGCCGCCTTGCTAAGCGACAATGCTGTAAACCGACTGAAACGCGCCGTACCCATTCTGAACCAAGCTCTTAAGCTCAGAGGGCGGGTATCGACCCGGATCCTGGCTGAGTCAACCTGGATAAAGCTGGGAGGGCCGGCCTGTGTCGACAACGCCAGCGAATTAGGCGATGCAGCGACCTATTTTAATTTGCTTGATGAACTGGAAAACCAGAATCTGCCGATTACCAATGACACTCTGGAGCGAAGGATGGGGAAACTATTTGCCGAGCCGGATACTCTTGCCAACGGAAACCTGCAGGTTTTAACCATCTACGCGGCCAAAGGCCTGCAGTTTGACAGCGTGCTGTTGCCAGGCCTGAATCGCCGCCCTGCCGGTGATGACGCCAAATTACTACACTGGTTCGAGTTGGCCGGACAGGACGCCATCGTCATGTCGCCCATGCGCAACCAGTCTGAAAAAGATAGGCAGAAAAGCTCGGGCGACCTGATTACTTTTGTCAATGAGGTCGAAAAGCAAAGAAAACGACTGGAAAATGGTCGCTTATTGTACGTGGCCGCCACGCGTGCTGTGCACAGCTTGCACCTTTTTGTCAGTATCAAGCCCAATAAAGACGATGATATCAAGCCGGAGAACGGCAGCTTAATGGCCAATCTGTGGCCAGCGATAGAGCATCAATATCGTGATCAATTGTTGGAAATTTCGGCGTCTTCGCAAGACACCGATGATGAAACCACTCAAAACGATGATCAGACCGAAGCGCTGAACCTTAAAATGGAATACCGCCGACTTTCTTCCAACTGGCAGTTGCCTGCAACACCGGCGCCGGTACAACAGCACGCACCGGATGATTTAAGGGCACAAGACTACATCGAATTCAATTGGGCGGGTGAAGGCGCGCGCCTGACCGGCAATCTGGTGCATCGTTTGTTACAGCTTATCGGAGAATCCGGGTTGGCCAATTGGCATAGCAGCGGCGGCCTTGCAAAACGCCACAACTGGTGTCGCTCACAATTGGCCTCTGAAGGGATCAAGGGCGACAAAGCGGACGTGATCATCAAGCGCGCTTGCCTGGCGATTGAAAACTGCCTGAATTCAAAACAGGGTCAGTGGATTCTGGATAATCACCCAGATGCACAATGCGAACTGGCCATCACCGCAGTTCTGAATGATCGACCGGTCAATCTGGTTTTGGACCGGACCTTTGTTGCGGACGGCACACGCTGGATCATCGATTACAAATCCTCCAGCCATAGCGGCGGCGACCTGCAGGGCTTTTTAGACAATGAAGCAAGCCGCTATAGCGAGCAAATGCAGCGCTATCGACAGGCGCTGGCCTTGACAGAAACCTTGCCGATTAAAACTGCGCTGTACTTTCCATTGCTCGACCGTTTGCAGGAAGTCGATTAGCGCCAACTAACCCAACAAAACAACTACAAGCAACACAACTGGCACAATCACTACAGCGGCCATTAGCAATTTACCTTTACCAGCCAGCCAGCCGCCAGCACTGGCCTCGAAAGGCCCCACATCGACCGCACACACCCGGCCACGTTTATCTTCGGATAATGTATAACTTACCTGCTCTTCCAGCTTGGGTCGTTGCTGCCTGTCACTGAACGAACGAATGTGCACAAATACCTGTTTGCCACCCTCAGATGGTTCAATAAATCCATAGCCTTTACGATAATTCCAAAATGTGATCTTGCCCTCTTTGCGCATAACGGTATTCGTTCCTTTTAATACATGAATGCTATGATTCTATCCGGCATCGACTACGCTTTTCAAATTGAACATAAAGGAAAGGCCCATGCGACTCGCCAGAAACCCGGTGGTTTTTGCACAAAAAATAATTCCAGACGCCACCAAAACCATCATGATCTATATCCATTATGACGGCCAGCCGGTCAACGCCGACAACTGGGCCTCTGATCCGTGGGTGCCGGTAATACGAACCGACATGGTAGAGAACAATGGCAAAACCGTTCCCACAAAAGCCCCGTTTGACCCCGAATGGCGTATTTACGGCCGCTCCGCCGGGGACGACAAAGCACCTATCGTCGCGCTGGTTTCCGCAATGAAAGCGATGACAGCGGCCGGCGTTGAACCCAGCGTGAATTTGAAAGTGTTTCTTGAGGGCGAAGAAGAAGCCGGTTCACCCAACTTGCGGCGTATGCTGGAAACCTACAAGGACAAACTAACGGCTGACCTGTGGTTGTTTTGTGATGCGATCAGGTTTTGCCGCTCACGCCGGCTGAACTCGATGCTATCGCGGCATCTCCGCGGATGGATGAAGCTCTGACAAAAGAACTGGGTATTGGTAAGCCCGAAACTACCGATCGCATTGAGCTGGCCATTTCCCGCCCGGCCATGAACCTGCGCGGTATCAACGGTGGCGATGTCGGCGACAAAGCGCGCAACGCCATCAGCCCGAGCGCTGAAGCATCAATCGGGCTGAGATTAGTACCAGCACAAACACCCGAATATTTGCAAGAAGTGATCGAAAAACACATTGAAGGCCAAGGTTATCACGTCATTCATACTGAACCCACTGCGCAAGATCGCGCGAATTACGATCGACTGGCTCGCATCGATTGGTCAGAGTTTGGTGGCTACCCTGCCTACCGCGCACCTTTTGACAACCCGTTGGCCATTCAGATTTCCAGTCTGCTGGGTGATTTGTCAGACGGGACTTTGATTCAAACACCGACCATGGGCGGCAGCATGCCCTTGTTCGAAGTTAAGGAGGCGCTGGATGTGCCTATTTTAATTCTGCCGATTGCCAATCACGACAATAATCAGCATGGCGCCAACGAAAACCTGCGCTTGCAGAACCTTTGGGATGCGATTGAGATTTATGCGGCCGTGCTAACCGGTCTTTAAAAAACCCGCGGCTTAGACCAATGGGTTCGGCAGGCAGCACTTGCTGCCTGTCGCATTAAAGCCTCGGGCTGATAGCCATTTCCGGGCAAGTTGCCGGCTCTATTTATAGCCCGCCGCCTGCAGCAAAAACAAACCGGCGTAGTGGCCATCCAGGGTCATCAGCTCTGCATGCGTGCCGCGCTCAATGATGCTGCCATTCTCGATCACAATAATTTGACTGGCCATGCGCACAGTTGAAAACCGGTGTGAAATCAATATGGCAATCCGGTTTTTAGTGAGTTTGCGAAAGTGCTCAAAAATCCGGGCCTCTGCACCGGCGTCCATGGCTGAAGTGGGCTCGTCCAGCACCAGAATGTCAGCTTCGGTGCGCATAAAGGCACGTGACAGGGCGATTTTCTGCCATTGGCCTCCAGACAGCTCCTGACCATCTTTAAACCATTTCCCCAATTGCGTGGCGTAGCCGGATGGAAGCTCGTCGATGAAGACATTGGCCATGCCCTTGTCTGCAGCATCCGCCCAGCGCTCCTCATCATCAAAATAGCGCACATCACCCGCGCCGATGTTTTCACCTACGGCAAACTGGTAGCGCGAAAAATCCTGGAAAATCACGCCGATTCTCTGCCTCAGTGTATTTTCATCCCACTCTTTCAGGTCAAGACCATCCAATAGCACCCGACCTTCAGTGGGGCTATACAGGCGGGTTAAAAGTTTGATTAAGGTGGTTTTACCGGAGCCGTTTTCACCCACCAGCGCAAGTGACTCGCCTGGGTGAATGTGCAGGTCAACATCTTTAAGCGCTGATTGTGTCGCTCCCGGGTAGGTAAATCCTACGCCTTCGAAACGTATACCATCATTGGGTTTGGGTCCTGAGGTCTTGCCCTCCGGTACGTGCGTCACTGGTGTTTCAAGATATTCGTACAAGGTGGATAAATACAGATTGTCCTCATACATACCGCCGATAGCAGCCAGAATTGCCGCCACTGCAGACTGCCCCTGCCGGAACAACATCAGGTACATGGTCATCTGCCCCAATGTAATGCGGCTGGCCACCGCTGCGACCGCCGTCCAGGCATACGCGCCATAAAGGGCTGATGTGCCGATCAAGCCCAGCACAAAGCCCCAGCCATCCCGGCGTATTGCCAGCGAACGATCGGCGCTGTACAAGCGCTGGAAAATATCCCGATAGCGCTGCAACAACAAAGGCCCCAGTCCAAATAGCTTTACTTCCTTGACGTTGTCCTCACGAGCAATCACCGATTCCAGGTATATCTGCATACGGGTTTCGGGTGAACGCCAGCGAAACAAGGTAAACGCATCACCGGAGAAGCGGGTTTCCGCAACAAACGATGGCAGCCCTGCCAACACCAGAATGACCACTGCCCAAGGCGAAAATTGCACCAGCAAAACGCCATAGGAAACCAGCGAAACCATGTTCTGCGCGAGACCGAAAGTGCGGGTAACCAGCGACAGAGGCCGGCTGGAAGCTTCGCGTCTTGCACGTGTCAGCTTGTCGTAAAATTCAGAGTCTTCAAACTGGGCCAGTTCCAGCGTGATGGCCTTTTCCAGGATCATCACATTCACTCGCTGCCCCAATTGTGCGCGCAACAAAGCCTGGCAGAGTGAAATTCCACGCTGAGCGCCGGCAATGGTGGCCACAATCAGCGCTTCAGCGGCTACCAGCGTAAAGACCCTGGTCATTTGCATTTTACCGCCGTCTTTCACGACCTGCGTTGCGGCCAACACCGAATCAATAATCAAGGCGCCCACATAGGCCATAGCCGCCGGCAGTATGCCAGCGATCAGCGTTAAAACACCCAGAGCAATGGTCAGCCGGGCATTAGTAGACCAGACCAGCTGCAGTGCCCGCCGGGAGTATTGGAATACGCCAAAAAAGCCGCGTGTGGTCGCGTCCGGTGGAGGGCTTGGTGGGGAATGTCTAACCATGTCCGCATCTTAACCCATGACTGTTGAATGCTCATTTGGAATTTATGGGTCAAAGGGTTACGCTTGCAGGTTCAGACAATCGTATATGTCACTTTTAAGGATCTCCCAATGAACGCGAAAACATCTATAACAACCCGCATTGTTTATGCGCTATGCATTTTGAGTGTCGTTTTACTGGCTGCTTGTGATAACAAAAAGGCCGAACAAACAGCGGCGGCAGATGCCGCTCCGGAAGAATCTGTAGTTGCTGCCACTTCAGCGGCTGCGACCAATGAGTCCACTGCTGATGCTGTCGGCGAAGATGCGATGAATGAGGCCGATTATCGCCGCCATATTGAAATACTGGCATCGGATGAGTTTGGCGGCCGCGCACCGGCCTCTCCGGGAGAACAGTTAACGGTCGATTACATCACCAACGAATTCACGAATATGGGCCTGGAGCCGGTGACCGGCGATAGTTACACGCAAAACGTTCCGCTCGCCTGGGTAAATGTCACCAACAAGCCGGTGTTAACCATTGCCGGCGGGGATGGCGAAGTCATGTCGCTGAACTACACCGTAGAGCAGGTGATCTGGTCGCGCCAACAGGTTTCTGAAATTGATCTGGAAAACTCCGATCTGGTGTTTGTTGGCTACGGTATCAATGCACCGGAACGCAACTGGAACGATTACGCCGGCATCGATGTTAAAGGCAAAACCGTGGTTATGCTGGTCAACGATCCCGGTTATGCAACCCAGGATCCAGAGGTGTTCAACGGCAACACCATGACCTATTACGGGCGCTGGGATTACAAGTTTGACGAAGCAGCGCGCCAGGGTGCGGCGGCGGCCATCATCATTCACGACACCCTGCCGGCAGCCTATGGTTGGCCAACTGTGACCAACAGCTGGACGGGCCCGCAGTTTGATATGGTGCTCGCCGACAAGGGTGAATCCCTTGCGTCCGTGGAAGGCTGGGTAACCAAAGATACGGCTGACGCGCTGTTTAAAAAGGCCGGCTTGAGTCTGAAAGACCTGTACGCCAAAGCCAAACAACCTGGTTTCACGGCCGTTCCGATGAACCTGAAAGCTTCGACCCAAATACTTGCCGACACCGAGAATGTGGATTCACGCAACGTTGCCGGCATGGTCAGGGGCAGTGAAGCGCCGGATGAGTTTTTCATCTACATGGCCCATTGGGATCATTTGGGTACCGACTCTGCTTTGGAAGGGGATCAGATATTTAACGGCGCGTTGGACAATGCCACCGGCACCGCAGCCCTTTTGGAAATTGCCCGTGCCTATGCGACATTGCCCGAAGCGCCACGTCGCAGTGTGATGTTTTTAGCAGTCACTGCTGAAGAACAGGGTTTGTTGGGATCCCTGTACTACGCCGCCCACCCATTGGTACCGCTGAATCAAACCGTTGCTGGCTTAAACATGGATGGCATGAACAACTTCGGCCCCACACGCGACCTCACAGTTACAGGACTTGGCATGAGCGAGCTGGATGATTATCTGGCCAAGGCCGTCGCCGGCCAGGAGCGCGTAGTAGAAGGTGATCGCGAATCAGAAAAAGGCTATTACTACAGGTCCGACCATTTCGAACTGGCCAAAAAAGGCGTACCGATGCTGTATCCCGCCAGTGGCTATGATCACCGCGAGAAGGGTGTTGAATACGGTATGGAAATGGCGGAGGAATACACCTCCAAAAATTACCATCAGGTATCTGATGAATATGACCTCAGCTGGGATGTCACAGGCGCAATGGAAGACATGCGTTTGTATTTTGAAACCGGCTTAAGCATCGCCAATAGTGACGCATGGCCGAACTGGCGTGAAGGCACCGAGTTCAAAGCCACGCGTGACGAACAGATGGCTGGCAAATGATTGAAGCAAGCTGACCCCATCTCAGCTGACCCTGGCCCGGCTGACCTCATTATTATCGGCGCAGGTGCCGCCGGACTGATGTGTGCCATAACGGCGGCCAATCGTGGCCGCCGTGTTCTTGTGTTGGACCGTTCCAACAAGATTGGCAAAAAAATTCTGATGTCCGGCGGCGGACGTTGTAATTTCACCAATTTGTACGTCACCCCTGATCGTTACCTGTCGAGCAATCCTCCCTTCTGTATATCCGCTTTAAGCCGCTACACACAATGGGATTTCATTGCGTTGGTAGAGAAGCACGGCATTGAGTATTTTGAAAAGGAAACGGTGAACGGCCTGAGCGGACAGTTATTCTGCCAGCAATCCTCCAAATTGATCGTTGCGATGTTGTTGGACGAATGCCAAAAAGCAGGCGTGGATATCCGCTTGAATTGTGAAACCAAAAGTGTCGGCCATGCCAAAGCAACGTGGGTTAACCACCATTTAAAAGCGGCTGGAAAAGTTGATACAAACAGTGCCAAAAAACCCGGCTCTGGCGACAACAAAGGGTTCGATAGGGCGCTCGACCCCGGCAACGCTCCCAGCGCCGGCTTTGAGCTCAGCACCAATCTGGGCACTTTCAATACAGAAAAGCTGGTGGTCGCGACCGGCGGCCTATCAATCCCCAGCCTCGGCGGATCCGGCATGGCCTACGAACTTGCTGAAAGCTTCGGCCTGCGCTTGCTGCCCAAAACTGCGGGGCTGGTACCGTTTACCTTTACCGACGGCATGCACGATGTTTGTGGGCGTTTGTCGGGTGCATCGACCGAAGCCGTTTTATTTAACGACAGGGCTTCATTCCGCGAAGACATTCTGTTTACCCACCGGGGGCTGAGTGGCCCCGCTTCGCTACAGCTTTCGAGTTACTGGAGGCCAGGTGAAACACTGTATTGCAATCTTCTGCCAGATCACGAGCCCATTGAGTTGTTGCTGGATTGGAAGCAGCAACACCCGAAATCCCTGCTGCGAACCTTACTTGACATGCACCTGCCACGCACGCTGGTGATGGAACTGGAAAACTTGTTCTGGCCCGGGTTCGCCGAAACCCCAGCGGCCGAATGGCCAAACGCCCGACTTGAAAACCTGGCCAAACAACTTAGCGCCTGGCCGCTTAAACCGGCCGGCACCGAAGGCTACCGCACTGCCGAAGTGACGCTGGGCGGCATCGACACCCGTGATTTGTCATCCAAAACCATGGAATCCAGCATTCCCGGGCTGTACTACATTGGCGAGGCTGTGGATGTCACCGGCCACCTCGGCGGGTTCAATTTTCAATGGGCCTGGGCGTCCGGTTTTGTTGCTGGAGAGGCCGTATAAATGCGCCGACTTAGCTTCATTTTAGTACTGATTTTGGCCGGCGAATTAATTTTTGGCCTGCCTTTTAATATCCCCAGGTTCTTCCGCCCCACTTACCTCAATGCCTTCGGCTTCAGCAATACCGAGCTGGGTGATATTTTCGCTGTATACGGCGTGGCTGCAATGTTGTCCTATTTTCCTGGCGGCGTATTGACCGATCGATTTCCGGCCCGCAATTTGATGGTGGCATCACTTTTTGCAACAGCCGCCGGCGGTGTCTATATGGCTACTTTTCCCGGTTTGCTGCAAATGGCAATACTCTACGGGTTCTGGGGTGTAACGACGGTGTTTCTATTCTGGGCCGCACTGATCAGTGCAACCCGCGCATGGGGCGGCAATAGCTCGCAGGGCAAAGCGTTTGGGATCCTCGAAGGTGGGCGTGGAATGGTGGCAGCATCGTTTGCTGTACTCGCGGTTCTGGTTTTCGGTTGGTTCCTGCCAGAGAATATTGAACAACTCGGAAATGCGGATCGGCGCCAGGCATTTCGAGCGGTAATTTTGCTGTATTCGGCCGCCACCGCCGTTTGCGGAATTTTGATCTGGCTTCTACTACCTAAGCTGGAGCCGGCCCCGGGCATACGCAAATACAATCCTTTAGCTGGAATGCTGGAAGTATTGCGCCAACCCATTGCCTGGGCACAAGCGGCCATCATCGTTTGTGCGTATTGCGGATATAAAGGCCTGGACAACTACTCTTTGTACGCAGTGCAGGTTCTGGGCATGAACGAGGTAGATGCCGCCAAATTCACCGCCTTTTCAACGTTTTTAAGGCCAATCGGCGCGGTCACTGCGGGCATTATCGCCGACCGTTTCAGTGCCAGTAAGATCATTGGCTTCACTTTTATTATTCTGGTGTTGGCATACGGGGCCTTATCAGCATCCATACCGGGAACAAGCGGCGTCAACTTTATATATGCCAATTTAATGCTCAGCTATTTTGCAGTGTTTGCGCTTCGCGGCGTATATTTCGCCTTACTGGAAGAAACCAACACGCCACCGCACCTTACCGGCACGACCATCGGTATGGTTTCATTTGTGGGGTATACGCCGGATATCTTTTTTGCACCCATTACGGGTCGCATTCTGGATGCCTCCCCGGGCTTGCCCGGGCATCAGCACTATTTCATGTTTTTATCGGCTACGGCAACACTGGGCGTGCTCGCCGTAACCTGGCTGGTGTGGTTGAATCGTCGCTCAGCCAGGCTGGCCGCGCAAGGCGCTGCCATTACTTAGCGAAGCTGATGTCTACCATCAAATCGTTGGCCAGATCTTCCAGTTCGGTCTCCAGCATGTAAATATCCACCCCGTCCGGCACCACCAATTGCGCGGTAGCTTTGAACAATTCCCCACCACTCATTGAGGCGCTCTCGACACGGGTTTCCAGCTCTTTGATGCTGACGCCATGACGGGCCAGCAGTGAGGTAATGTCATGGACGATGCCCGCACGGTCATTACCAACCAGCTTAAGTTTGTAACACTGTGCCGGGTCTTCAGTCGCAGACAGTTCGCTGACATTCGCACTCACGTGCAAGCCTTGTGCCTGCAGTGCTTGCAAACTGGCCAGGCAAGCCTGCGTGTTTTCGGTGGGCATGCTGACCAGTAAAATACCGGCAAATTGTCCGGCGAGCCTGCTCATGCTGCTTTGCGTCCAGTTGCCGCCATTCTCGGTCAAAACCTTCGAAACGGCCCGGATGATGCCCGGTTTATCATCCGCGATAACTGTTAAAACTAAGGAGCTGTTCATGATACTTGTCCTGTCATAAAAATGTTCAAGGTGCCTTTACAGCCTCGACCAAAGCGCTAAACATCGCTCGCTGTAAGAGCATCCAATTGGCGTCTGCACCCATTCCATACGGCTTCCATATTTTCTCTGACAAGTAGGTCGACAGGTTGTTGCCAATTGCCGAGCGCAATAGATCACCGGCGATATTGGTTTCAGCGGTGTTGTAATTGAATTTTTCACCTGGCGCTGCAGCACGCGGTTTTTCGCGCAAATATTCGTACAGGCCCAAGGTATCAAATGGTGCTGTGTTGATGTCGGATTCCTTGTCCGCATACTCCTCAACCCACTCAACCCCGGATGCCATCTGCAGCAAATTACGGATGGTGGCCTGATCGTAGGACGAGTCTTTTAACAACGGCAGGTAATCGGTAATTTTGTCGTCCACACTTGTGATATAGCCATCTTTAATGGCGGCACCAATCAACATGGAAGTCACAGACTTGGCGATCGACCAGGATATCCAGCGACTATTTTCATCATTGCCGAGTCCGTAACGCTCATAGACGATGTCACCATCTTTGATTACCAGCAAGCCGGCAACGTTCTGCATTTCAAAATAGCGATCAACATTCCAGCTGACATCACCTTCACGAAACTCGACCTGACCCAATTTTTCGGGTTTTACTGGCAGCTCCAGTACATATGAGTCTTTGACTATTACCCGGGTCGGGAATATTTTGTCAATGTTGCGGTAACTGGCAATCTGCTGCTTGGGTTTCCAGAACAATAGCTTGTCAGGGGCGCCAAGGTGGTTAAGGTCGTCGGCCGGGTTAACAAATGGGGCTTTGGCTTGCAACGTAAGCGGTAACGCCAATATCGCCAGACAAAGTCCTTTGGCGATGGCAGGTTTTAAGTCAAACATCTTTCTAGAGCTCTCTTAGTGCGTTGGCAATTGGCTGACGAGCGGCGCGAATGGCAGGAAACAAGCCGCCGATCAGACCGATCAATAAAGCAAATACAACGCCCTGAATCAGCAGCTTCAAGTTAACGTCAAAAGCAAATGTGATCGCACTGAAACTGGCAAAATTAAGCGTCGCGGCCTGGTAACCATCAAACGCAATGTAAGCGAGCACAGCGCCGAGCATGCCGCCCAACAACGCCAGCACCAATGATTCGGTCACCACTGAAATGATCACCGGACCAGAGCTGAAGCCAAGCGCGCGTAAAGTGGCAATCTCCCGGGTGCGGCTGGACACCGCGGTATACATGGTGTTAAGCGCGCCGAAAACAGCGCCCAACCCCATGATTATCGCGATTGTCGTTCCCAGCCCGGTGATCAGGTTATATAACGTGGTGGATTGCGCAGCATAGTAATCTGCGGTCCGCATCGGCTTCACATTCAATCTCGGATCACTGGTCAAGGCATCTTTAAACTGATCAAAACCATCGGTGCCATCGAGTTTGACGTATACCGCCTGATAGGAATTGCCACGCCGATAGGCTTGTTGCAGTACGGAGGCATCGACCCAGACTTCTGACTCAGCCATACCGCCGGCAGCCTCAAAAATACCGACCACTGGCCACTCGTCCTTGCCAACTTCAATGCTGGAGCCCAAGGTCAAACCGGAGAACTGGCTGGCTGCACCTCTGCCGACTACCACTTCGTTAAGGCCGCGCTCGAACATTCGGCCTTCTACAATTTTAAAGCCATCGCGCACTTGCGGCGCTGTCGCCTGAACGCCACGCAACGGTACGTTTGCATCTGTTCCGGTAGATCGCATGGGTAAATTAACAATCACAAACAGTTCCGGCGATGCGATCGCACCTTCGGCGTCACGCGCAATACCAGGTGCCTCAGAGATCAAGCGTGTGTCATCTCCACTCAGGCCACTCATCATTTCAGTATCTGCCCCGCTGCGCAGCACGATCGCATTATTGTCGCCAGCCGAATCGGTCATGGTTTGCTGCACGCCTTGTGCGATTGACAGCACACCAACCATCACTGCCACAACGCCGGCAATACCCAGCATTGCCGTGGCGGAAGACCCCAGTCGCTGTGGCAGCGAACGCAGGCTGAACTGTGTCACAGAAACGATTTGTTTCGTCCCATTAAACACGGCTCATCTCCTTAAAGCGTCAGCAATACGCAGCTTCTGCGCTTGCAGTGCGGGCATCAACCCGGCTACCAGCGCCATCGCAACGATTAGCAGCAAACTGAACAAAATGTCACGAGCAGGCAGATAGAACACCGGGAAAGAGCCATTGGTCGGGTCGCCCTGAGCAATTAGCATCCAGGCAACTCCTAACCCCAATAAGCCGCCAACCAGCGTCAACGCCAGGGATTCCCCCAATACCAACGCCAGCACGCCACGGTCAGTAAAACCGATGGCCTTTAAAACTGCCAGTTCAGAGGTGCGTTCACGCACGGCATAGGCCATTGTGTTGCCAGCCACCAATAAAATGGTGAAGAACACAGCCGCCATGATCGACATTATAATAAAACCAATATTGCCGATTTGATTGGCAAACCCCTGCACAAACGCACCCTCGCCTTCAGACTTGGTTTCAGCAGGAGAATTGGCAAACTCGGCATCGATATCCGCTGCTATTTCTGCAGCCTGATCCGGATTGGTGATGCGCACGGTGTACCAGCCTACCGAGCCCTGCCCAGACGCTCTGGTTTCATCAAAATAGTCGTAGCGGAAAAAAAACTGGCTAGCGTCTGTACCTTTTTCGGCCCCATCATACAAACCGACCAGATCAAACTCCCAGGTCTGACCACCACCTTTCGGTTGATAAATGGTTGCATTGATGGGAATTCGGTCTCCCACTTTCCAGCCAAAACGGTCGGCTAACTTGCGACCGGCAATGGCCCCGATGCGGGTTTCTTTCCAGGCCGCTTTGGCGTCATCGCTGATGATGTACTCCGGGTACATGTCATACAGCTCGTCAGGCACCACCGGCATCTGCGCGAAAAAGTTCTTCGGGTCCTTGTATATCCCGCCGAACCAACTCATGTGCATGGCCGCATCTACACCGTCCATATTTTCCATCCGGGCTTCGTAACTCGCCGGCAATGGCTGAATCAATGACACTTTATGTCGAACGATCAATCGATCAAGGCCCGCAACTTCAACCCCGGCATCAAATGCCTGACGAATAGCGGTGAGGTAGCCAAATAGAATAAACGCGATCATGATCGATAACACGGTCAGGCTGGTACGCAGTTTTTTGCGCTTCAAGCTGCTGAATATCAGATATAGATATTTCATCGCGGCATCAGTCCGACAGCTCGGTGTTCAGTTGGCCTTTGTCCATATACAGTGTTCTGCCAGCGCGTGCCGCTGCGTGGTTGTCATGGGTCACCATAATGATGGTTTTACCCTGTTGGGTATTGAGCGCTTGTAACAGGTCCAGAATTTCATCGCCGGATTTGCGATCAAGATCACCGGTAGGTTCATCGCAGAGCAACAAGGTGGAGTCGGTAACAATGGCGCGGGCGATACCAGTACGCTGCTGCTCGCCACCCGACAATTGTCGCGGGTAGTGGCCGGCACGATGCGACAAACCAACAATTTCCAACGCCAGCGCGGCGCGCTTCTTGCGCTCCGAGCTGGACAACTTGGTCAACAACAAAGGCAGCTCTACATTTTTCTGGGCATTGAGTACCGGCATCAGGTTATAGAACTGAAACACCAGACCGATATGGCGCGCCCGCCAGGCTGCCAGTTTTCGGTTTGAGAGCTTGTCGATAGACTGATTCGCTACCTCTATGCTGCCTTCGGTCGGCCGGTCGAGCCCACCGATCAGGTTCAGCAATGTTGATTTGCCGGAACCGGAAGGCCCCATCAAAGCCAGAAACTCACCCTTGGGTATATCCAGACTAAGGCCACCCAAAACATGAATCGTTTCCGAGCCGCGTTTGAAGACTTTATCGACCCCCCTGACTTTAACCAGAACCTCGGTTCCTTCAGCTTCTGACTCGTCTCCGGCAGTAGTTATCTCCGTCATACCCCTGTTTCCTTCACTTTGGCACCATTAACCAGGTTGGATGGCGCATTGATCACTACTTTATCACCACCGGACAGCCCCGAGGTCACCAATATATCTTTGCCTCTTTCGCCAGCAGTGGCAACTGCACGACGTTCAATCACATTGTTGACGACCAGAAAAACATAGGCCTTATCACCCTCGGCATTGCTTACCGCAGATTGCGGAATGACCACACCGGCCCGGCTGGCAGTACTTTGCTCGCCATCCTGAAACGCAACTTTTACGCCCATGTCCGGCAAAATTCTCGGATCCAATTCTTTGATTCCCACTCGCACCTCCACGGTTGCACGCTGGCGGTCAGCGGTAGGAATAATCGCAATCACATGGCAGGGAATCGACCAGTCCGGGTAAGCATCCAGCGTGGCCACCACCTCCTGGCCCGCCTCTACGCGATTGATATAGGTTTCATTCACATCAATTTCGATTTCGAGCGAACTCATGTCAACCAGTGTGCCGATGCCGGTACGGGTAAAGCCGCCACCCGCGGAAACCGGTGAAATCATTTCCCCGGGCTGAGCGTTTTTGGCCACAATCACACCCGCGAACGGCGCACGGATGATGGTGTCATCCAGTTGCCGCCGATACACGTCTACCTGACGCTCAGCGACTTTTACGTCATCTTTTTTGCGCTTCAGTTGTGCTGCCAGATTGGCTTTTTGAGCCAGCGCTTTGTCCATTTCAGCCTGACTGGCCAATTGACGATCGACCAGGTTCCGGGTGCGATTAAAAATCGCCTCCGCCTCTTTTAAAAATGCCTCGGTTTCATTCAATGAGCTTTTGGTGGATTGGAGTTGTGCTTCAGCCAGGTCATAACTGGTGCGGACATTGGAATCATCGAGCCTGGCCAAAACCTGGCCTTCCTCCACAGCCATGCCTTCCTCGATCAATACCTCTACTACTTTGCCGGTGAACTTGGAGGAAACCGTAGCCTGCCTTCTGGCGGCCACATAGCCGGACGCGTTGAGAACGGTGCTGGCAGCCTTGTTGCTGATTTCTCTGGCAACCGCCGTGCGTACTTCAATTGCGGCTTCCGGTTTGAAAAACCACCAGGCAGCCGCTGCGGCTATGGCAATCAATACGACTGCAACGACAGGTCCGCGAAACGAACGATCCGGCTTTTCCGGCTCACGTTCAATTTTCAGCTGATCAAGCTTGCTGGCTTCCATAGGGCCCCGTTTGTTATTGGCAATTAAATGTGATGTCGGTTGGGGGCATGATTATATCGCTGCCCCGGCCCTTACGTACAAGGTCATGTGCTCAAATAGCTGACGATTCCGTCGGCCGCTTTGCGGGCATCAGCCACTGCAGTCACAACCAGGTCGGCGCCCCGAACCATATCACCTGCGGCAAATATTTTCGGGTTGCTGGTCTGGAAAGCAAACTGATCGCTTTCATTGGCTTCAACCAGACCCCACTGATTGGTACTGATATCAAAGTCTTCAAACCAGCTGGCAGGTGATGCGCGGAAACCATATGCCACAATCACTGCATCGGCTTTCACATCACGTTCGCTTCCTTCGATCGGCTCTGGTCTTTGCCGGCCGCTCTCATCGGCTTCACCCAGCCGGGTTTCAATGACACGAACCGCCACCGCTTTGCCGTTTTCTTCGATTATTTCCAGAGGCTGAACATTAAAGCCAAACTGCACACCCTCCTCTACCGCATTGCTGACTTCATGTTGCGAGCCGGGCATGTTACCCCGATCACGACGATACAGGCAGTGCACTTCGCGCGCTCCCTGCCGTATCGCGGTGCGCACACAGTCCATGGCCGTATCGCCACCACCCAACACTACCACCCGCTGGTCTTTAAGGTCGATGAAGCTATGTTCACCGCCAGGCATGTTCAACAATGACTTGGTGTTGCCAATCAGGTAGTCGAGCGCCGGGTAAACGCCTGTTACCTCCTCGCCAGGCATTCCACCTTGCAACGGGGTGTATGTGCCAAGGCCGAGGAACACGGCATCGTGATTATCCAACACTTCATTAAAAGATATTTCTTCGCCGATATTGGCACCGAGCACAAATTTGATGCCCATGCCTTCCAGGATGTTGCGCCGGGTTTTTATGATTTTGTGTTCCAGTTTGAATTCCGGAATACCGAATGACAACAAACCACCAATCTCAGGGTGCTTGTCATAAACCACCGCTTTCACGCCATTTCGCGCCAGCACATCGGCACAAGACAGGCCCGCCGGACCTGCCCCGATAATAGCCACTTTGAAACCGGTATCCTTTACGCCAGACAGGTCCGGGCGCCAGCCCTGTGCAAATGCGGTATCGGTGATGTGTCGCTCAACCGCACCGATGGTTACGGCCCCGAAATCGTTATTGAGCGTACATGCGCCTTCGCACAGACGATCCTGAGGGCAGATGCGTCCGCATATTTCCGGCAAACTGTTGGTTTGGTGGGCCATCTCCGCCGCTTCAATGATGCGGCCCTCAGCCGCCAGCTTCAGCCAGTCCGGAATATAGTTATGTACCGGGCACTTCCATTGGCAGTAGGGGTTTCCACAAGCAATACAACGTTCCGACTGGGCTTCACCCTGTTCTTTTTTGTAAGGGTCATAAATTTCAATGAACTCGTGGCGACGCGCCTCTTTGGCGTGTTTGTGTGGTTCTGCCCGATTGAGGTCGATAAATTCAAATTTGGTTCTGATGTTTAATTTGGCCATAGTTTTAACAAACCACCTTTAACCCACTACTTTTAACGGTACGGACACTGCTTTCTTTTCAACATTGTCCTGCCTTGGCGAAACCACGCGGAAATAGAACATGAAGTGCTCAAAATTCTCCAGAATGCGGGCGCCCCACTCGCTGCCTGTAAACTGCACATGACGCTCGATCAAACGCATCAAATGCGCTCTGTCCGCACCGTCAGCGGCGCTATCGATATTGCTCACCGTGACCTGCGCCTTATTGCAACGCCGTTCGAATTCTTGATGCATATCTAACACAAACGCTCGACCGCCAGTCATACCGGCACCAAAATTAGAACCCGTACGGCCTAAAATCACAACCGTACCGCTGGTCATGTATTCGCATCCGTGAAAACCCACGCCCTCAACCACTGCAGTGGCACCGGAGTTGCGAACAGCGAAACGTTCGCCAGCTTGACCGGCAGCATACAACTCGCCGCCGGTTGCACCGTACAAACAAGTATTGCCAATGATCGCGCTACGCTTGGCCACGATTTCTGAATCCGCTGTCGGGGAAACCACTATCCGTCCGCCACTCATGCCTTTGCCGACATAGTCGTTGGCATCGCCCCACAAGCGTAAATTCATGCCTTTGGTGGTCCAGACACCAAAGCTTTGCCCGGCTGAACCGATAAATGACAAGGCGTACTCGCGGCCTTCAAGTCCGTCGCGACCAAACCGGCGGGCAATTTCGCCTGCCAGACTGGCGCCTACTGACCGGTCTGAATTACCTATCTTGCGCTCAAGTTCTGCACTTTCTTGCTGCTGCAGAGCGGGCAACAAGCTAGCCAAAATATCTGCATTCAACACGCCTTTATCATGTGGGTGATTACGGATGCCCTGATACCCCGCACCCTGCATTCCACCAACACCGGCACTGGCCAGAATCGGATCAAGATCAATGCTGGCCTGCTTTTCAGTCAATGGCTCGATTTTTTCCAGCAAGTCACTGCGGCCGATAATGTCTTCAAGTTTCTCAAACCCCAGAAAGGCCAAATGTTCACGAACCTCATCTGCAATAAAACGGAAATAGTTCATCACCAGCTCAGGCAGGCCGTGAAAATGCTCCCGTCGCAACTGCTCATCCTGAGTTGCGATTCCGGTTGCGCAGTTGTTCAAATGACAGATTCGCAAGTATTTACAGCCCAGCGCCACCATAGGTCCGGTGCCAAAGCCGAAACTGTCAGCACCCAACATGGCGCCTTTTATGACGTCCAGCCCGGTTTTCAATCCGCCATCAACCTGCAAACGCACACGCTCGCGCAGGCCGTTTTCAATCAGCGCATGGTGTACTTCCGGTAACCCGGTTTCCCACGGCGAGCCGGCATATTTGACCGAGGTTAATGGGCTCGCACCTGTGCCGCCGTCGTGTCCGGCCACAGTGATGCAATCTGCATAAGCCTTGGCAACACCCGCCGCCACCGTGCCAACACCGCGCTCTGCCACCAGTTTCACCGAAATCTGTGCGGCCGGATTGACTTGTTTCAGGTCGAAAATTAATTGCGATAAATCTTCGATCGAATAAATGTCATGGTGCGGCGGTGGTGAAATCAGTGTTACACCCGGTACAGAATGTCTCAGTGCTGCAATGTGGGCAGACACTTTATGACCCGGCAGTTGACCCCCTTCACCCGGCTTCGCGCCCTGGGCGATTTTGATTTGCAGGATATCCGCGTTCACCAGGTAATGTGCGGTAACCCCGAAACGGCCGGAAGCCACCTGCTTAATGCGTGAGTTTTTAATGGTATTAAAACGTGCGGGGTCTTCGCCGCCTTCACCGGAGTTGGAATGTCCACCGAGGGTATTCATGGCAATCGCCAGCGACTCATGCGCCTCCGGCGACAAAGCGCCAATCGACATGCCGGCGGAATCAAAACGGGGAAACAAGGTTTCCGGCTTTTCTACCTCGTCGATGTCGATGGATAGAGCCGGTGCTCGTAATTTCAGCAGGTCTCGCAACGCAACCGGAAAGCGCTCGTTCACCAGCCGTGCAAATTTGTCGTAATCCTTGCGGTCACCGCTTTGCACAGCTGCTTGCAGGGAGTTGACCACTTCCGGGTTATAGGCATGAAACTCGCCGCCCCAGATAAATTTCAGCAGGCCACCTTGAGACAGCGGTTTGCCACCATTCCATGCATTTTGCGCCAATATGCGCTGATCGGTTTCGATCTCCTTGAAACCTGCGCCGCCTATGTTGCCCGCTGCGCCAGGGCAACACAGGTCAGTAATCTCTTTGCCAAGGCCTACGGCCTCAAACAGCTGCGCGCCACGATAGCTGGAAACACAGGAAATCCCCATCTTGGATAGAATCTTTAACAGGCCTTTGCGTACCCCTCGACGGAAATACTTGCGGTGCAGCAGCATGTCGTTCTTAAGCGCGCCGCGGGCATGTAAATCGTTGATCACCTGAAACGCCAGGTAGGGGTAGACCGCCGTAGCACCCAAACCAAGCAGCACCGCAAAATGATGTGCGTCGCGCGTGGTACCGGTTTCCACAATGATATTGCAATCACAACGCAAGCCGTCTTTGATCAGGCGCTGATGCACTGCACCGGTGGCCAATGCCGCATGCATCGGAATCTTGTCCTCCGCCACGTCACGGTCAGTTAACACGATAATGACCGCACCATCTGCAACAGCGTCGGAGACTTGATCGCAAAGCCTCAATATCGATGATTTGAGATCATCGTCAACAGCGTAATTAAGGCTGAACGTCTCGTTTTTATAATAGCGCTGATCCAGCTCAAGCAGTTTTCGATAATTAACGATGTTCAACACCGGCCAGGGCAGCAATACCCGGTGAGCATGCGTACTGGTTTCCTGAAAGACGTTGTGCTCACGCCCGATCAGGGTTTCCAGCGACATCGACGAGCCTTCGCGCAGTGAGTCGATTGCAGGGTTGGTTACCTGGGCAAACTGCTGGCGGAAATAATCATAAACCGGCCGTTGCTGGCGCGACATGATTGCGACCGGGGTGTCATCCCCCATCGATCCAGTGGCTTCTACCTGATCCTCAGCCATAACCCTGATGACATGCTCGCGCTCTTCATTGCTGACGCCGAACAGTTTTTGATATATCGGGAAGTGGTGCGGGCTTTCACGCATGAAACGGGCGGCCGCTTCCGCTTCCTGCTCGTCATTATTGGCAATGCGGATAATGTTTTCCGCCAACCAATCACCATAGGGGTGCCGGGATTTAAGCGACTCATCAATTTCGCGGGATTGCCAGATTTTGCCATTGGTGGTGTCCACCGCAAACATCTGTCCGGGGCCCACGCGGCCTTTTTTGAGGACGTCCTTTTCCTGGTAATCCCATACACCGACTTCTGAGGCCAGCGTAACCCAACCATTTTTGGTGATTACATAGCGTGCTGGGCGCAAGCCGTTACGGTCAAGGTTGCAGGCAGCCACACTGCCGTTGGTCATCACAATACCGGCGGGGCCATCCCAGGGCTCCACATGCATGGAATTAAATTCGTAGAAGGCCCGAAGCTCCGGCAACATGTCCGGCTCGGCCTGCCAGGCGGGTGGGATAAGAATTCGCATGGCGCGGAACACGTCCATGCCGCCCGCCAGAAAGATTTCCAGCATATTATCCAGTGATGATGAGTCCGAGCCGGTCTGGTTGACCAACGGACGGATCTTCTGCAAATCCGGCAATAATGGTGTTTGAAATTTTGGGGTGCGCGCCTCTGACCAACTCCGGTTGCCTTGAATGGTATTGATCTCACCATTGTGAGCCAGGTACCGGAAGGGCTGTGCATACCGCCAATTGGGCAGTGTGTTGGTTGAAAACCGTTGGTGAAACAGGCAGATGGCTGTTTTAAATCGCGGGTCTTTCAGGTCCAGATAAAATTCCGGCAGGTTCGCCGGCATCACCAGTCCTTTGTAGACGGTCGTTAGATCGGACAGCGTGGCCACATAATAAATCGGGTCTGGTATGACCTGCTTCATGCTTTCCGCTGCCGCCATACGTCGGGCAACAAACAAGCGTCGTTCTGCGTCAGTGGCGCTCCAGCCATCTGGTATGTTTACAAAAACCTGCTCAATAACCGGCAAAGAGCGCTTCGCAATTTCTCCACAGACAGTCGGATCTGTGGGCACAGTGCGCCAACCGGCAACACTTAATGTTTCATTGTTGATGTGCCGCGCAAGCATTTGTCGCGATTGTTCTGCGATCGAAGGATCAGGGTTGAGAAACACCAGGCCAACGGCAAAACGACCAGCCAATCGAATACCCTCATCCCTGGCAACATCACGGAAGAAGCTTTCCGGAAACTGAAGCAACACACCACAGCCATCGCCGGTTTTGCCATCAACAGCCACTGCGCCACGATGCGTCATACGCGCCAACGCGGTACAGGCCGTGGTTAAGAGATCATGACTGGCTTCGCCGTGTTGGTGCGCGATCAGGCCAAAGCCGCAGCTTTCTTTTGCGTCTTGTGGCCGGTATAAACCTTTGGTGTGTGTGCGTTCTTGCATAATTCCAATCAGCTTCTGTAGTTAGGTCACTTTTTTCCAGCGGAACCTACTATCCTACACGTGAATCGCTGTCTGTTAAGCTGAAAAGCATCAAAAAATACGTTTTTCTAAGAAAATTTTAGATTGTCGTGGGGCTTTATGCGGAAAGAACTGCTGCAACAGTGCATTTAGTGGAACATGTGGTTTGACGGGCTATATATCAAACAACAGTTGCTATAATCGAAATCCGGGCCGGCGGGTTGGCAAGTAGCCGTAGCGGCCAGTCATTGATTAGGCCAGAAGTTGATTAGACTAGTCATTGATTAATCTAGACGTTGATTAAAACGGCCGCTCGCACCGGTGCCGGATGGCCCTCCACCGTCAAGCTCAGATCTTTTTCATCAAGACTTTCCCGCAGCGATTCAAAGCGCATCCACCCGGTTGTTCTTTGCTCATCCAGCGTTGTGCTGCTGACATCTATCACCTGGTGGTCGCAAAGGCCGGCCAGCTCCAACCAATCAAGCAAGGTCGATAATGATGGGATAGCGTGGACGTTGCGCATACGTGCATAGCGACCATTTGGCAGTAAGGTAAACGGCCCTTCGGTTTCCACAATCAATGTCTCCAGCAAAATCTGGCCACCCGGCAACGTCAGCTCTTTCAAGCGCAGCAAATGCTCCAGATGATCACGCCGGTGATAAAGAACACCCATCGACAACACGACATCAAAGCCGGCCAAATCTGACGGCAACTCTTCAATTCCTAACGGCAAAACAAAGTTGTTCAAGTCGGGTGCCAGCTTCTGCATTGCCAGCCACTGCATCACAAAGCCCATGGTCGGGTCGATGCCCACCACCAGTCTGGCGCCTTCAGCGAGCATCCGCAGGCCAAAATAGCCATTGCCGCAACCAACATCCAGCACCTGCTTGTCGTGCAGATTCAGGTGTGGGCCAACACGCTCCCACTTCCAGTCCGAGCGCCATTCGGTGTCTATTTCAATCCCGCCAAGGATCAAAGGACCTTTGCGCCACGGGTGCAACTCTTGCAGGCAATCATAAAGCGCTTGTGTATCTGGCACGTCCTTGCCGACAATCGGGGCACCGCGATCCAACTCAGTGGTCGGATCAGCGACTGGCATCCTGTCCAACACTTCCAGCCAACGCTGCAGGTCGCCATGCTTATTGGTGCACAGCCTTGTCCAGGCTTGTTCAGCAAGCGCGGCGCGGCCTTGCTTATGTAAAGCCAGATAGGGGTCAGTCAGTAATTGCATCAGCGAAAAGCAATATAGCTTGCGAAGCTAAAACACTGGAACCAGCGGCGTGGACGGGTTAGGCCGGCCTGTAGTAATCGTTCTATCTGCCGCTGCTCGGTATCGGGCTGCAGTACGTTTTCAAGTGCTTCGCGTTTCTGAAAAATTTCCATATCCGAATAGCCTTGTGTACGCTTGAAGTCGTAGTACCAGTCGGTTTGGTCCGACTGCATGCTCTCGTCCTCAAAACAGATCTTTTCCGAAATAATTAACGCGCCGCCCGGGCGCATACCTTTTGTAATGCGCTCAATCAGGCTTTGCCGGTAACCACGATCCACAAACTGTAGGGTGAAGTTCAACACGACCACCGAGGCGTTTTCGATCGGCGCTTCCTGCAGATCTTCCAGCCGGACTTCAACGGGTACTGGCAAGTCGTTTTCTTCCATTACCTGCCGACATCTCTCAACCATGGCCACAGAGTTATCCAGCGCTATGATTTTTAAGTCTTTTTCTTTGGCTGCCATGGCCATGGCAAGACTCGCCGCACCCAGTGAACAGCCCAGATCGTAAATGTTTGAGCCCGCCTGCGCATAGCGCCGCGCCAGCATGCCAATCATAGGCACCACCAACTCATAACCGGGAACCGACCGGCTGATCATGTCGGGAAATACCCGCACTACATTCTCATCAAAGCGGAAGCCGGTTGTGGTGGCGCGCCTTTTGGCGAACAAATTATCCTGGTCCTGCCTATCCTCGTCCTGTTGGTCCTGGTCCTGGGTCATAGATGGTTCCTGGTAGTTGGCCATGAAACGGGTGACTTCTGGGGCATCCTGTTTCCGTCCGGTTCTGCTATTGTGTAAGCAGGAGCGAATGTTCCTGAGTCAACATTGTAATATCAAAGGGAGGGTCAAACATGATAGGTAGCGCTTTAATTTGGGCTGTGATCGTTGTCGTTTTGGCGGTCGTGGTGGTACGCAAGTCCGTTATTATCGTTCGTCAGGGTTATGAATATACGGTGGAGCGCTTCGGGAAGTACTCAACCACGTTCAGTCCCGGCTTTCATATCATGATTCCCTTCGTCAACCGCATTGGCCAGCGCGTCAATATGATGGAGCGGGTGCTGGATGTGCCCTCACAGGAGGTCATTTCCAAAGACAATGCTGTACTAACTGTTGATGGCGTGGTGTTTTTTCAGGTGTTGGACGCCGCCAAGGCTGCCTATGAAGTTTATCGCCTGGAACACGCTGTGCTCAACCTGACCGTGACCAACATTCGTACCGTGCTTGGCTCTATGGACCTGGATGACGCGCTGTCCAAGCGTGACAATATTAACGCGCAACTTCTGAACGTGGTGGATGAAGCCACAACACCCTGGGGTTTGAAAGTCACCCGCATTGAAATCAAGGACATTACGCCACCGACTGACCTGGTAAATGCGATGGCCAGACAGATGAAAGCCGAGCGTGAAAAGCGCGCCAACATTCTGGAAGCAGAGGGTTTTCGTCAAGCTGAAATTCTGAAGGCTGAGGGTCAAAAACAGGCTATCGTACTGGATGCAGAAGGCCGCAAGGAAGCAGCTTACAGGGATGCTGAAGCGCGTGAGCGCCTGGCTGAGGCCGAAGCTGTTGCAACCGCAACGGTATCCGCGGCTATTGCCAAAGGCGACATGCAGGCAATTAACTATTTCGTCGCACAAAAATATGTGGAAGCGCTGAAGGCCTTTGCCACCAGCCCCAACCAGAAAACCCTGTTGTTGCCCTTGGAGGCGACCTCGGTGCTGGGAAGTCTCGCGGGTATTGCAGAAGTGGCCAAAGCAGCGTTTGACGACAAGCCCAAGGGCGCTGGCTGATCATGGATGACTGGCTGCAACATATCGTATTCTGGCACTGGTGGATTTTAGCCGGCTTATTGTTAATTCTGGAGCTGACCGCCCCCGCGTTCTTCTTTTTGTGGCTGGGTATCGCAGCCGCCGCGGTGGGTATGATTCTGCTGGTTTTTCTCGGTCTTTCTTTGGAAACCCAATTGGTGCTTTTCGGTGTGGCGTCGGTTGTTGCTATCTTTATGTGGCGGAAATACCGCGAGTCACGCTCCATCGTTACCGATCAACCGCACCTCAATCGTCGCGGCCACCAGTATATCGGACGTGAATTTACGCTGACCGAGCCGATTAAAAATGGCGAAGGCAAGGTTACGGTAGATGATTCCACATGGCGGGTTAAAGGCGTAAACATGGCGGCCGGAACGACGGTTAAAGTGACCGGCATCGAAGGCGTTATTTTTGTCGTAGAACCGGTTACTGAATCTACTGCTACCTAAGTGACCAGAATTTAGACCTGCCAAAACCGAAGCAAACGCCGACCCGAAACAACGCCGGCAAACACTTGAATTCAGGTGGCGCCAACCATCGTCGCGAATTTCCTCAATACCGACCAGGCAGTTTCCGAATCAGTTACTTTTGATCTCAGATCATCAGGGTCCTGTCCCTCACTCCTGATGGCATCGGCACGACGGGTTAAGTACTCTCGCATCACTGGAGCTGAAAATTCCGGATGGTATTGAACGCCCCAGGCTTTGTCAGCAAAGCGAATGACGAAATTGTCATCCCGCTCGCTGGTAGCCAGGCTTTTTGCGTTGGGTGGAAGGCTCAAAACCGATTCCGAATGTGAGGTTTGCACCGGATAATCCGTTGGCAAGTCACCCAGCAATGGATCGTCGGCAGCCTCTTCAAGCATGTGTGCGTTGACAGTGCCGATCTGGCGACCTTTGGGGTTCAGCCCCACTTCACCGCCAAGTGCTTGTGCCAACAACTGATGTCCATAACAAATTCCAAGCACAGGCACGCCGGCATCGACCGCCTGCTTTAGCCACTGGCCGGTCTTTTCGCTCCAGTCGGCCTTGTCGGAAACCATTGAAGCAGAACCTGTGATCACGATACCGCTCACTTCGCTGAGATCAGGCAAAGGCTGCTGCTCGTAGACTTCCACCGTTTTAATCGATGGAACACCCAGGCCGGCGCTGAACCAGTCTTCAAAATCACCAAATTCCTGCTTCATATCCGGTATGGTGCCGCCGGTCTTAATTAACGTGATCTGTTTCAATGCTTTTTGTCCATTCATCTTATGTCAAAGGGTACCATTCGCTTATACTATCTGCTGGTGTGATTTAACCCGATATTCAGGTTAATTGCTACGTTCGGATCGATCGACTTTTTTAAACGCGTTTCCCTGTTAACAGGGCACAGGATTTTCATGACATTTCAGGATTTTATCAATCGCCTGCAAAGCTATTGGGCAGAACAGGGCTGTGTTTTGATTCAGCCATTGGATATGGAAGTAGGTGCGGGCACTTTTCACCCGGCTACTTTTTTACGCTCGATCGGGCCTGAACCCTGGAGTGCTGCCTATGTGCAGCCCTGCCGCCGCCCCACTGACGGCCGCTATGGTGAAAACCCGAACAGATTACAACATTACTATCAATATCAAGTGGTTATGAAACCATCTCCTGATAATATCCAGGAACTTTACCTGGGTTCATTGAAAGCTATTGGCATCGATCCGGAAGTTCATGATATACGCTTTGTTGAAGACAACTGGGAATCACCCACGTTGGGCGCCTGGGGGCTCGGCTGGGAAGTATGGCTCAACGGTATGGAAGTCACTCAGTTTACCTACTTTCAGCAGGCCGGCGGCCTGGAATGTCGTCCCGTATTGGGCGAAATCACCTATGGCCTGGAACGTCTGGCCATGTATGTACAGAACGTAGATAGCATCTTTGACATTGTTTGGACGGATGTTGGCGGCAAAAAGATAACCTATGGTGATGTCTTTCATCAAAACGAAGTAGAGCAGAGCACCTATAACTTCGATCACGCCGACGTTGACTCCCTGTTCGCCGGGTTTGACACCTGCGAGAAGCAAGCACTGGCGCTGGTTGAGGCTGGTTTGGCCTTGCCCGCCTACGAGCAGGTACTAAAAGCTTCTCACACTTTTAATCTTCTGGATGCACGCCGCGCAATTTCGGTGACTGAAAGGCAGCGCTTTATTTTACGCGTGAGAGAGCTGGCCAGAGCGGTGGCTGAAACCTACTACAAGGGCAGAGAAGCGCTTGGCTTCCCCGGCCTGAAGGAGAGCGGCTGTGAATAGTTCGACAGCTACGCAAGATATCCATAAAGCAGATCTGTTGATAGAGTTGGGTTGCGAGGAACTGCCACCCAAATCATTGCGCAAACTGGGTAATGCCTTGTTACGCGGGTTTTCAGCGCAGCTTGAAAAAGCTGGTCTGGCATTCGATGCCAAAGCCAGTCGTGTGTTCTATACACCGCGACGTTTGGCGCTGCTCATGTCAAAGGTCGCAGATTGTCAGCCACATCAGGTTTTAGAGCGCAAAGGGCCGGCGCTGACTGCCGCATTTGATGCCGAGGGTAAAGCTACACCCGCAGCTCTGGGGTTTGCACGCTCCGTCGGCAAAACTGTGGAAGAACTCGACCAACTAAAGACCGAGCAGGGTGAATGGCTGTTTTGCAAAGTGGAGAAGGTCGGTGAAACGCTGGATGTGCTGCTGTTCGACATGCTTAAAACTGCTTTAGCGGACTTACCGATTGCCAAACCAATGCGTTGGGCGAACAATGATTTCAGCTTTATCCGCCCAGTGCACTGGTTGGTTACGCTTTATGGAGACCGGGTGATTGAAGGTGAGCTGTTTGGGTTGACAAGTGCCAACACAACCCGCGGTCATAGAATTCATAGCCCGGGGCCACACCGGATTAAAACAGCTTCAGACTACGCCACGGTGCTTGAGTCTGCCTTTGTGGTGGTGGATCAGGATATTCGTAAACAGACCATTGATCGTCAGGCCACCGCGATAGGAGCGACTAAGCGTGCCAATACGCCAACCGGCAAAGCCTTGATTGATGAAAATCTGCTGGATGAAGTGACCAATCTGATTGAATGGCCTCGTCCGGTATTGGGTAGCTTTGATGAGGCGTTTCTTGAAGTGCCTTCCGAAGCATTGATCGCCAGCATGCAGGATCATCAAAAGTTTTTCCCTGTCCTTGACAAGGATAGTGGTGAGCTACTCGCGCGGTTTATCACTATTGCCAATATAGACAGCAAGGACCCTGAAGCGGTACGGGAGGGTTTTGAGCGCGTCATCAGGCCGCGACTGGCCGATGCCAGGTTCTTTTGGGACCAGGACAATAAATCGTCAATTCAGAGCTGGTTACCACGCCTGGATGATGTAGTATTTCAGAACAAACTCGGATCAATTGGCAATAAATCGAGACGTATTGGCGACATTTCAAAGAAGTTAGCAGAAGTTACCGGTGTTGATCAAGACATCGCTCAGCGCGCTGGCCGTTTGGCCAAAGCAGACCTGATTAGCCACATGGTAGGAGAGTTTCCAGAGTTACAGGGTACCATGGGGGGATATTACGCTCTTAACAGCGGTGAAGACCCCTTGGTTGCGCTTGCTATCTCAGAACATTATCTTCCGGCATTTTCTGGCGACCAATTGCCATCTGATCCAGTAGGTAAGGTGGTTGCGGTGGCTGACCGGTTGGATACCCTAATCGGAATTTTTTCTACCGGCTTAAAGCCATCGGGCAACAAGGATCCATTCGCCTTGAGACGTGCTGCGTTAGGCTTGATCCACATATTGCTCGAGGGCCGGGTTCGAATACCGCTGGATAAGCTCCTGGCAATTGGTGCGACAACGGTAAGCAAGCAACTCCCGGTTTCACCAGAGGTTCTACTGGAAGTCAGAAACTTTATTTTGGAGCGGCTTAAAAACTGGCTGTGCGATCAAGGTTATGCCACCAAGTTGGTAAATGCAGTACTCGATGCACCTTTAAACACTTTGCCAGACCTCGTATCCAGACTGGACGCCGTGCAAGACTTCATGACGTTGGAGGTATCCTCCAAACTAGCGGATGCAAACAAGCGAATTGGTAATATTTTGCGCAAAACCGAGAGTGACCTAGGCGGTAATGTAGACGCGACTTTGCTGACAATAGAAGAAGAAAAGCACTTGTTTAAAGAAGTTAACGACATATCATCTAAACTTAGTGGTCTTTATAAAAACGGTGACCATAAAGCTGGCTTAGCTCTGCTGGCCACGCTATCTGCACCCATTGAAGCGTTTTTTGACAAAGTGATGGTGATGGATGAGAACCCTGAAGTTCGTGTAAACCGGCTTAATTTGCTGGCCAAACTGAAAGGCATGTTTGATCGGGTTGCTAATTTGGCGGAAGCTGCCTAACCACAAAGATTTAGTAAAGCCAAAAATACATTCCGACCAAACGTAGCGAAGTTTGTGGCTAGAAGGTTAGAAAGTCAGGTGGATGGTTTCACACCCACCTGACATCAAATCAAGTCAGACGTCCAGATTGGTCACTTCGAGCGCATTTTTCTCGATAAATTCACGTCTGGGTTCAACCTCATCTCCCATCAGCGTGGTAAAGATCTCATCTGCTGCCACAACGTCCTCAATGGTAACTTTCAAAAGTCGGCGCGTTTCAGGGTTAACCGTGGTATCCCAAAGTTGTTCCGGGTTCATTTCACCCAGGCCTTTAAAGCGCTGGAACGTACGTCCCTTGCGGCTTTCATTCATTAACCAGTCATGTACCTCAGCGAAACTCTTGACACTCTCTTCTGATTTGCCCTTGTGAATCATTGCTCCTTCCTGAACAAGCCCATAGAGCGTGTCTGCCAGTTTGCCTGTGAGGCGATATTCTGGTGACCGGAAGAATGCTTTTTTGAAATAAGTCGTATCCACTACACCGTATGTAATTTTATTCAGTGCCAACTCAACACCATCATCCGACTCTTGAGGAACCAGCGTGTAGCTAATGCTTGGTGGTGTATTCTGGTTTAGTTTCGCCTCAATTGGGGCACACCACTCGGCCGCCTCATCAATACTCCAATCTATATTAAATTGTTTGTTATCAACGAGTTGATTCATAAAGTTTGAATCATGACGTCTGGCCAAACGGGTGTTTGCTGCTTGTACGACCATATAGTCACGCATCAAAGCTTCCAGCGCTTCTCCCGACATGGGCGGTGCGTCCGGATCAAACACGAAAGAAGCGTTGTCCATCGCCCGGGCCAACATATACTCATTCATTTCTGCATCATCTTTTAGATAATGCTCTTGCTTACCCTGCTTAACTTTGTACAGCGGCGGCTGACCAATATAGATATGACCGCGTTCAATCAGCTGCGGCATTTGCCGGTAGAAAAACGTGAGTAGTAACGTGCGGATATGTGAGCCATCCACGTCAGCATCGGTCATGATAATGATGGTGTGATAGCGGAGCTTATCAATATTAAACTCATCTCGTCCAATACCACAGCCCAGTGCGGTTATCAGCGTACCAACCTCAGCCGATTGCAGCATTTTGTCGAATCGCGCCTTCTCTACATTGAGGATTTTACCTTTAAGTGGCAGAATCGCTTGCGTTTTTCTGTTTCTACCCTGTTTAGCAGAGCCCCCCGCTGAATCACCCTCCACCAGGAAGAGTTCAGACAACGCCGGGTCTTTTTCCTGACAATCCGCCAGTTTTCCAGGTAAGCCGGCGATATCAAGAACACCTTTTCGGCGAGTCATATCACGCGCCTTACGCGCAGCTTCACGAGCTCTTGCTGCATCGACAGCCTTCATCGTGATTGTCTTTGCTTCACCCGGGTTTTCTAACAGAAAATCTCTTAGATGCGCGGACACCTGACTTTCAACGGCAGCTTTAACCTCTGAGGAAACCAACTTTTCTTTGGTTTGAGAGGAAAACTTCGGGTCAGGTACCTTTACGGACAGTACAGCAATCAAGCCTTCACGAGCGTCATCTCCCGTCATACTGACCTTGCTCTTTTTAGCAATACCAGACTCTTCGATATATCCGTTCATGGTCCGTGTCAAAGCAGCTCTGAAGCCTGCCAGATGCGTACCGCCATCACGTTGCGGAATGTTGTTGGTAAAACAAAATACGTTTTCCTGATATGAATCAGTCCACTGCATAGCAACTTCTACTGAAATATCGTTGATTGTGCTCTCAAAGTACATGACTGTAGGATGTAATTGATTTTTTTTCCGGCCGATGTGTTCAACAAAAGAGCGAATGCCGCCTTCATATTCAAATACATCCTCTTTTCCGGATATTTCATCAATTAATTCAATCCGTACGCCGGAATTTAAAAAGCTTAATTCACGCAATCGTTTTTTAAGGATGTCGTAATGAAACTCAACATCTGAAAAGATCTCCCGACTGGGCAGAAAGCGAAGCTCTGTTCCTGTTTTGTCGGTTTCACCTGTCTGTTTCAACGGTTCCTGCGGGACGCCCATCTTATAGACCTGCTCCCATACATGGCCGTTTCGGTAAACGGTCAGGTCTAAACGCTCGGACAGGGCGTTAACTACTGAAACACCAACACCATGCAGGCCGCCGGATACTTTATAAGAGTTATCATCAAACTTACCGCCCGCATGCAGTACCGTCATAATGACCTCTGCGGCGGATCGCCCTTCTTCTTTGTGAATGTCTACAGGTATACCTCGACCATTGTCCGTGACCTTTACCGTGCCACCGTCCTCGATAATGACCCTTATGGCGTCACAGTGGCCTGCAAGCGCTTCATCCACAGAGTTATCGACCACCTCGAACACCATGTGATGTAAACCAGTGCCGTCATCTGTATCACCGATATACATGCCCGGGCGTTTACGCACAGCGTCAAGTCCCTTTAGAACCTTGATGTTTGTTGAATCATATTCTTGATTTGTCATACAGCTTTTGAGTCCTGATTCACTACGACGGCAACCAACACATGGCGTGGTGGCCTGCTACGACAATCGCAGGTTAAAAATGCTTGAAATCCATCCGGTATTGTATCACTTTCGGCCATTAAATACCTGTTTTTCGGACTGTTTGCGACATACTTCAGAGTTAAATGATGGCACAACATGATTCAGAGGTGTTCCACGTGAAACACTTCGTTTTAGGGCCAGCTCAGCCTCTATAAAGTGTTGCCACATTAGGTTACTGATGTAAAAACCCCCTCAACAGACAATGAGACCTGCATTAGGCAATGTCTGGCTTTCGGGAAGCGCCTGGTTTGTGCATTACAATGGCAACAAGCCAAGAGTAACGCGAGCGTTCCATGGTCTCGTTAAATAACATTAGCGACTAAATATCTAATGGTTGTGTCGTAATAATTAAATCAAGTAACTCTGCCAAATATAACTGCAAAACCTAAAGACAATACAAATGCGTGCCAGAAGCTGCCACTAAACAATGAGCCTTTGATTCCAATAGAAGTTACAACGAGCCTAGTGTCATATCAAGCCTATAGTGTAGGGTTCAGAGTTACCCAGATGCTCCAAGACAAGACGCAGTCCGCAGGAAATGGCATGTCCTTTTCAAGGGCTGTAACGCCGTATTGGAGCATCTGGGTAACTCCCTTCGGGCGAGTCGTGAAGCGGTCGTTCGCGGTGTTACACCTCAGGGCAAGGACCAGCCATTGCCGGCGAGACGTGCCTCAAGCGCCTACTCTTGGTGCGCCCAACCACTTCACGACTCGCTGAACCCCACGCTATAGGCTTGACATGACACTAAATCTAAGTCGTGCGCAGACACCTAGCACTGGACATCTTTCCTAACAACGCCGTGTTCCACGTGAAACCTTGTATTAGGAACACCCGCGGAACTAATAAATTCAGGTACCCGTGTTCCTGTCAGCCACATTTGAACACCCAAACCTGTTGCAGCCTGGATAATATTGTTTGAATGCTCATCATCAAGCTCCGATGCCAAATCATCAAGCAACAAAATGGGTTTCTCGCCCGATGAACAAATCATCATTGCTTGGGCCATCAACATTGCGGCAGTTAACGACTTCTGTTCACCACGAGAAAGTCGATCTTTCGCAGCGGTGCCATTCAGCATCAAGCTCAGGTCGGCACGGTGAGGTCCCGGCCCTGTAGCCCCACGGTCTGAGTCCCTCTGTAGCGAAGCAGCAACACTGGCTTCCAAAGATTCACCACTCCACCCCTTATTATATTGAAAGGAGATATCTCTTAAAGTCCTGTTAAAAATCGGCATAGTGTCATTCAGCATTCCAACCAGCAATTCAGAGTGTGCGAATCGTGCCTGATGAACTTGTTCTCCAAGAGATATAAACTGGGGGTCCAAACTGGCAACAACGTCCGGGGTACGTTGTCGTAAGGCCGCATTTCTTTGCTTCAAAACCCGACTATACCGCCGCCAAAGCGGCAAATATCCATGTTCCACGTGAAACACACCCCAATCCAGATATTTTCTTCGCCCGTCAGGCGGTCCGTTGACCAGCGTATAGCTACTAGGCTCGAGTAGAACGAACGGGAGCAGCTCTGTAAGCTCGCTCAGTTGAGACACATCTGCTTGGTTGTGGCGTACCGCCCAGTGTGCAGGACCGCGCTCCATACCAAGTTGATGCGCTTTTCCGGAGGAACTCTCAATGCTACTGACTATTTGGATGTGGGGTTTTATGGGGCCAATTAAGGTCGAAACCTGACCACTACGGAAGGAACGGCCTTTTGATAACACAACTAATGCTTCGAGTATGCTGGTTTTTCCGGCGCCGTTCTCTCCAATAAAGCACGACAGCACCGGATCCGGCTCTATTTGAGCCGTCTCAATATTTCGAAAATTATTAATCGATAGGGTCTTAACCCGCATGTTGCTTAGAGCTTAAGCGGCATAACCACGTGACGGTTCAGATCAGAGTCAGGCGCTGACACCAGACAACTACTGTTTGCATCAATTAACTCTAGTGACACCTGCTCAGTATCAATTGCCATCAAGGCATCCAACAAATAGGTAACATTGAACCCGACAGCAAGTCTGTCGAAATTTAGCTCAGCTTCAACTTCTTCAACCGCCTCTTCGTGCTGTGGGTTATGTGCAATTATTTTAATGGTTCCGTCTGACGCTTCCAGACGAACACCCCGATACTTTTCATTGGATAAAATGGCAGCGCGTTGTAAAGCATGTATGAATGCACTTTTGTCCACCAACATTTGTTTATCTGCACCAACCGGGATTACGGCTTTGTAATCAGGAAAACGGCCATCAATCAGTTTTGATGTAAACACAGTCTCGCCTTTTACCAGCCGAACATGATTGCGACCGACACCCAAGGTAACTTCATCGTTGCTATCTGACAACATCCTCGAGAGCTCCAGTACACCCTTACGAGGCACAATCAGCTGACGATCCGCAGAGATGGTTATCGGTTCAGCCAGATCACATACAGCTAAACGATGGCCGTCTGTAGCAATAGACCGGAGTTGATTGCCACTAAAGTCAAACAGCAATCCATTCAAGTAATAACGTACATCCTGGTTCGCCATTGCGAATGAAGTTTTATCCATCATTTTCTTCAGGGATGCTTCGTTAACAACAATTTTCTCAATGTTTTCCACCTGATCTGTTGCCGGGAACTCAGATGCAGGTAAGGTAGCCAACGTGTATCTACTGCGACCAGCAGAGAGCGTGGCCTTATCGTCACTTACCGTTAACGTAATTGTGGCGCCGTCAGGTAGGGCCTTAACAATGTCTACCAGCTTGCGTGCGGGAACTGTAATCTCGCCGTCTTGTGAGATATCAACGGAGACCGATGAAATCAACTCAACTTCCATATCTGTTCCGGTGATGGTTAATTTGCCATCCCTTGCTGCCAACATAAAGTTAGCCAATACCGGTAACGTTTGTCGTCTTTCAACTACACCAATGACTTGCGTGAGTGGTTGAAGAAAGGTTTCCCTGGAAATGCTGAATTTCATGAACTGATCCTTTTATTACTGTATTTAGATATATATAAACAGTAGTAGTAGTAAGCCCTGTTAATAACTGTAAAAGTCAAATTAACCTATATTATTCAATACCATAGGTGCGTTTATACCTGTGCAAACTTGAGCGGTAAAGCTGTGTATAACTTGTGGAGTAAACACCGCTTTGGGTTTAGTTTCAACTTATACACAGCTTGTTCATATCTTATCAACTGATTCATCAACAGACACTCATCAGGTTGTCAAAAGCCGCAATAGCTGTACCTTATCTTCTCGCAACCGACCATCTGTTTCACATAATTCTGCAATTTTACGACAAGCATGCAACACCGTAGTATGATCGCGACCACCAAAAGCTTCACCAATTTCCGGGAGGCTGTGCTGCGTTAATTCTTTGGCTAGAGCCATCGCCATCTGTCTGGGCCGGGCAATACTACGAGGCCTGCGTTTAGATAATAACTCTGAAACGCGTATCTTGTAATACTCACAGACAGTTTTTTGAATATTTTCAATGGTAATCAAGCGCTCGTGCACGGTTAAGAGGTCTCGCAGCACTTCCCGGGTAAAGTTTTCAGTTATCGCGCGACCCGTAAACCTTGCGTTGGCGATTAACTGATTCAAAGCGCCTTCCAGATCCCGAACATGCGATTGCAAGCGTTTGGCAATCAAAAAGGCAACCGGCTCATCCAGCGTAATACCGCGCTCCTGAGCCTTATTCATCAGAATTGCCACTCGAGTCTCAAAATCGGGTGGCTCAATAGCCACTGTTAAACCCCAGCCAAAGCGTGAACGCAAACGCGCTTCCAGTCCGACCACCTCTTTAGGGTAACGGTCACATGTCAACACGATTTGTTGTTTGCTATCGAGTAATGCATTGAAAGTATGAAAGAACTCCTCTTGAGAGCTCTTTTTGCCGGCAAGAAACTGAATGTCATCAATCAACAGCGCTCCAGCTGACCGATAGTGCTTTTTAAAGTTATCAATAGCGCCGTGGCGCAACGCGCGAATCATGTCGGATACGAATCGCTCTGAATCCAGATACAACACTTTGGTCGAAGGGTCGCGTTTTCTGATGGCATTACCAATGGCGTGCAGCAGATGAGTTTTACCCAGGCCTGTGCTGCCGTACAACAACAACGGGTTGTACGCCTCACCAGGCTTTTGCGCAATTTGCGACGCCGCTGCAAAACCCAGTTCATTGGGCTTGCCGAGAACAAAATTGTCAAAACGGTAACGGGGATCCAGACCGGTTTTGACCCTGGCAGGCTGACCGGCAGTGGTTGGCTTGCCAGAGGAGATTGCGACGGCAGGTAAACCATCTTCAATGGTGACAGATGCCCGGGCTGCACCGAGGTGCTCAAAAATGTCGCGGATTCTTTCCAGATAGTTGCTGGCAATATGGTCCCGAACATAGGTGTTTGGTGCAACCAGGCGGGTTTGGGTCTTGGTAGTTACAATTTCCAGCGGGCGTATAAAAGTATTGATATCTTCAGGCGCAAGTTCACGCTCAAGGTGCTGAAGACAGAGTTGCCAGTTATTTTGCGCCATGCCGCGTTCAAGCCAGTAGGAGTTTATCGTATTTTGACGCCGCGCCTGAGCGTCAAAAGCGTGAATATTTATAATTTATATCAAGAGCTTGACATAACTGTGTGAAAGGCGATCGTTGATTGTAACTCGATCACTTCGTTTGCCAAGCGGACAGACCCCAAGTCTACCCTCCTGTGGATAACTTGGCTAGAGCTGAAAACCCACTCGAGTACACACAATATAAATTGCCGCAATTGCTTGATTGATATGCCTATACGGGATACCATTCGCCTCTTGTCTCGGCTGCTTGTGTAATGAGTAAAGCAGTCATAAAAATGAATATTTTAAAGGTGCCAGGAAAATGAAACGTACTTTTCAGCCAAGTAATTTAAAGCGCGCTCGTCGCCACGGTTTTCGTTCACGTATGGCCACACGTAGTGGTCGCGCTATTTTGAGTGCTCGTCGCGCCAAAGGTCGTAAGCGCTTAAGCGCCTAAAACAACATACCCGGTTTCGTTGGTCAAACCACATTCAACCTCATCAGGTGAATGTGGGAAGCGGCGACAAAATGAACCGGGTCAGGGTCTACAGTTGATGGGGCAAATTCCGGCCAATGAGCCACCCGGGTCAGGGTCGATGCGGTTTAAAAGGCAATCCAGGTTGCTTAAACCCTCAGATTTCAAACAAGTGTTCCAACAGCCTTTTCGCTCAGGTGATCACTGTTTTCGTATCTTGTCGCGCTTCAATGATAAACAGCGCCATCGACTTGGCATGGCGGTTTCCAAAAAATCCTGCCCAAAAGCTGTAGGCCGAAATCGAATCAAAAGAATCGTGCGGGAGAGTTTCCGCACGCAGTTAGCGGGCCTGGAAACAGTGCAAGCACTGGATTTTGTGATATTGCCTACGGCTCAGACTGCTGCGCAAAGCAATCAAGCGTTGTCTGAATCACTTAATAAGCAATGGCGAAGGTTGGTTCAAAAAACTGCGCAAGCAGAATCCGTGCAAGTGAAAACACAACCGGTGAAGCATAAACAAGGATTATTGGAAAATGGCTAATCTTCGCCCGATTCTGCTCATGGGACTGCTGGTTTTGTCCTACATGATGTATATCCAGTGGCAAAAGGATTACGGTCCTCAGGCTAACCCGCCTGCAAAAGTTGATACCACATTTGAGTCAGCCCAATTGCCGGAGCCTCCGGGCAATACCAGTGTTAGCAGCCGTGTCCGACCAGGTGACGGCGATTTGCCAGATATTGATGCAGCGAATTTGGCTAGTCAGTCTGGCGACGCTCCGGCGTTAGCAGACACGGCAGTTGCACAGCCTCAAATGAGTGCTGGCGGCGACCTGGTGGTGGTTACCACCGATGTGCTTGAGGTTGAAATTGATCTGATTGGCGGCACACTGGTTAGCGCCAGGTTGTTGAATTACCCCGTACACTTGGACCTGCCTGGTGTAAAAGTTAACCTGCTCAGGCCTGCCGGGCCGGAAATGTTCATCGCCCAGTCTGGATTACTGAGTCGTGATGAAGCTCCCAACCACACCACAACATATCAGAGCACAAAGATCCGCTATGATCTGGGCAGCAGCAGCGACGAAATTCGCATTCCTTTGACCTGGGTAGGCGCCAATGGCATAAAAGTCACCAAATCCTTTATTTTCAAGCGTGGCGAATACGATATCGCAGTTCGTCATACGCTTACCAATACCAGCGGCCAGAGCTGGTCAGGCAGCCGCTACGATCAATTGCAGCGCTCGGTAATGCTAGACAAGGACGATGGCGGCTTTACTAACCCGGGTCGTTACAGCTTTTTCGGTATCGGTTTTTACAGCCCGGATGAGAAACTCCACAAGATTGACTTTGATGACGTGGCAAGCGAGCCGTACCAACGCGCATACAGCGGTGGCTGGTTATCAATAGTCCAGCATTACTTTTTTACCGCCTGGATTCCACCACATGACCAGGTAAACAGCTACTCCACCCAGGTCTATTCACCTGCCGGAATACCTCGCTATATCGCCAGAGATGTTTCACCGTCTGTCAGCATTCCTAACGGCGGCACTCACCAGTTTGTTTCCAGTATTTATCTGGGCCCAAAGTTGCAGGATAAACTGGATGAAATCGCGCCTGGCCTGAACCACACGGTGGATTACGGTATTTTCACCATATTTTCTAAACCCTTGTTCTGGCTGATGTCGAAAATTCATTCGGTCGTAAACAACTGGGGCTGGTCAATTGTACTGCTGACGGTACTTATCAAATTGGTGTTCTTCAAGCTCACCGAAGCTCAATATCGTTCGATGGCCAGAATGCGCAAACTACAGCCGCGCATTGAGCAACTCAAAGAGCGTTATGGCGATGATCGACAGCGTATGAGCCAGGCCATGATGGAGATGTACAAGACTGAAAAGGTCAATCCATTGGGCGGTTGTCTGCCTATTCTGGTGCAGATCCCGATTTTTATCTCTTTGTACTGGGTGTTGCTTGAATCCGTAGAATTGCGCCAGGCGCCGTTTATTCTATGGATTGAGAACCTGTCAGTGCGCGATCCGTACTTTATTCTGCCGGTGCTTAATGCGGTGTTTATGATGTTGACTCAACGTCTGACACCAACTGCCGGTATGGATCCGATGCAGCGTAAGATTATGCAATTTATGCCGGTTGGTTTTTCCATCATGTTCGCGTTTTTCCCGGCCGGTCTGGTGCTTTACTGGGCAACCAATGCCGGCTTGTCACTGGCGCAACAGTGGTATATTACCCGCAAAATCGACGCAGCTGATTAACGACACCGATACGATATGTGCGATCGCTACACCCCCCGGAGTGGGGGGCGTAGGGGTCGTGCGTGTGTCCGGTGAATTGAGTCAGACCATCGCAAAGCAGATTACGGGTACGGATCTGCAAGTTAGGCGTGCGCACTTTGCCCGCTTTCTGGATGGCGACGGTCAAACCCTGGATTCTGGCATTGCCATTTTTTTTGCGGGACCAGCTTCATTCACCGGCGAAGACGTACTCGAACTGCAAGGCCACGGTGGTCCGCAAGTCATGCAAATGCTGATGCGTCGGGTATTGTCATTGGGTGCCCGTCCAGCGCGTGCCGGCGAATTTTCAGAAAGAGCCTTCCTGAACAACAAACTAGACCTGACGCAGGCTGAAGCCATAGCGGATTTGATTGAATCCGGCACCGAGGCCGCGGCAAGGGCGGCGCAGCGATCACTGGATGGTGTATTTTCCGACCAGGTAAACCAACTTCAGCAGGAACTGATCAAGCTTCGGGTTTTCGTTGAAGCGGCCATGGATTTCCCGGATGAGGAAATCGACTTTCTGGCTGATAGCGATGTGCTACAACGCTTGCAGGCTGTTTCCACCCACCTGGAAAAACTACTCCAACAAGCACATCAGGGGCAGCTTTTGCGTGATGGGATTAACATCGCAATAACGGGCTTACCCAATGCGGGCAAATCGAGCCTGTTGAACGCTCTGGCAGGCCGTGAATCCGCCATTGTCACCGATATACCCGGTACAACGCGTGATGTTCTGCGAGAACATATCTCGCTGGATGGTGTGCCGGTGCATATTGCCGACACAGCCGGGATTAGGGAGTCTGCTGATGTGGTAGAGGCTGAAGGTGTGCGTCGTGCCAGAGTTGCACTTGCCGAAGCTGACCTGGCGCTGCTGGTACTTGATGTCAGCCAGTCATTGCCAACCCAATTGGCGCTCAAATCGGAGATTCCAGATTCGGTCCCCTGTATTGAAGTATTCAACAAAACTGATCTTCCGGGTGACTGGATAGCGATGATTAAAAACGCAACCGCTCAGGCAGTCTGCGTTTCTGCGAAAACCGGTCAGGGACTCGAGCAGCTCATTGAATTAATTAAAGACACTGTTGGCGCTGCAAGCGTCAATGAAGGTAGTTTTTCCGCGCGTACCCGCCACGTGGATGCCTTGCACAAGACGTTGCAACATTTAAGAGGCGGTGAGCAGCAACTGGTTGAATTCAACGCGCCCGAAACTTTGGCCGAAGAATTGCGTTTGGCACAACGTGAGTTGGGTGAGATTACGGGTGAGTACCTGCCTGACGATCTATTGGGCGCTATATTTTCAAGTTTCTGTATCGGAAAATAATCAAACCCAACTCAGAATCAGGCTGGCTTTCGAATCAGGAAAGAATAAACACCGTCATTCTGGCTGCTTTCCAGCAACTCATTTCCCGTTGTACGACAAAATGCCGCAAAATCTGCCACGGAGCCGGCATCGGTCGCTTCAATCACAAGCGTCTCGCCGGCCGCCATCGAATTGAGCGATTTTCTAGCCTTTAAAATCGGCAGAGGGCAGCTCAAGCCTTTCGCATTGAGCTCATGATTGGCTTTGTTCGGGCTGGCTTTGTTGGCATCAGTCATAGGCTTGTCCTCAAATAAACAGGTTGATATGACTTTGCGTCGCCGCTTCGATGTAGGTTGCAGCGCCGCCCAGTTCAACTCCATCGATCATGTCTTCAGTTGAATACTCGAATAAATCCATCGTCATCTGGCAGGCGATCAGGCGTACTTCTGCTTCAACTGCTAATTCACGCAACTCTGCGATGGACGCTACGCCTTTCTTCTTCATCAGGTTCTTCATCATTTTGGAGGCGGCGGCATCAACGCCAGGTATCGCAGAAACAATATTCGGCATACCCATATGCATTCCCATTACTGGCATCTTCATGGCCGGGTTACCCAATGAGCTGATCTTCAGATCCAGCTCTTTATGTAAAAGTGGCAGGCCATAAAAGGTGAAGAACATGCTCACCTGCAGGCCCATGGCCGCAGCCGTAGTGGCCAGGATAAATGGCGGGTATGCCCAGTCCAGTGTGCCTTTGGTAACAATGATCGACATTGTCTTCGGGTCAATTCCCGGCTTGGCCTGCGCAGGACCCGTTTCGGCTGTGTTGCTCATTTTTTACCCACTATCGGTATAGCATTGAAGTAAGTACATTATATCGGACACTGTCGGGCAACGATAATTTAAAGCTGAGATATGAAAAACACAAAGATAAAACCAGTTACATTCAGGCAATGAATGAACCGGCCTATCGAGCTACTTTATCGAACTGCTGGTTGAACAATTTAAAGCTGCTAACCTTTGCATCTGCGCCGATACTAAAAGGGATCAAAACCTTCCACCCCTGATCTTTGCGTGCAGCCAGAAATGTATCCAGGTGCCAGTGGCTCAAAGGAACATTCATGTTGGGCGTAACCAGCGTCAGCCCGCTGTCGGACATCACGATCTCGATACCGCCCATTTCTTCATTGTGATAAGTGCCTGCATAATCCTCCAGCGATAGTGACAAACTGGTTCCTTTCACGCGGGCGGCAATCTGCGCCTGTTCACGCTCCTCGCCCTGCTGCTCAAGGCCTTGATAGAGTTCCCGGACGTCCGCATTCCAATCCCGTTCTGACCCCTCAGGACTCTGGTCCATGACATGCCATAAAATGGCATGGCGCATCTCCGCATGGTCACGGTTGGCCAGCACAATGACGGCTTTATCGTTTTCGCGGTCTAGCCCTAAGATGGCAATCAAACCGGACAAACTGCCGGTATGAAAATCGATTTTCCGGCCCTGAAAATCCTGCTGGAACCAGCCCAGACCGTAACTGATCCAATTGGGGTTGGTCAGGCTGCTGATGGGGTAAAAGTCTGCCGGATCTATCAGGGTTTGTGGCTTGAACATTTCTGCGATGCTTGCCTCGCTGATCAACCTGTCACCACCCACAGTCACACCGTCACGCAATAGAAACTGCGCCCAGATACCCATATCGGAAACTGAGGACCATACCGAACCCGCCGCGTCGGCAAAGTCGGCATCAAAATCCCATTCTTGCTGAATCAGCTCGCCATCAATATAGGCATAAGGCAGAGCGCTTTGTTGGCTCTCGCTGATCCGGCCGCGAGAATCATACGTTTCGTTCATACCAATGGGTTGCCACAAGCGCCGGGTAAGAAAGTCGCCCCATTCCTGGCCGCTGACGTTTTTGATGATCCGCCCGAGTAGCTCATACATGGTGTTCTGGTATTGGAAACGTGAACGTAAGGACGCGTTTGGTTTGACCTGTTGTAGCATCAGGATCTGTTCATCCAGCGGCATTTTCTGGCCGAAGGTCCAGAAATCTGTAGACGCCAATCCGGTGCGATGGGTCATCAGGTCGCGTACGGTAATTTGCTGGGTCAACCAGGCATCGCCAAAGTGCAGTTCCGGAATGTATTTGATGGCCAGGTCATCCAGCGCCACTTTTTTCTCATCCACCAAAACCATCACACCGGCATTCAGCATGGCCTTGGTCGTTGAGGCGATCGCAAACAGAGTATGAGTGTCCACCGGCGTGCCATCTATGGTTGCAGTATTGCCGAAGCCTTTTTCAAACAAAATATCGTCAGCAGTTACCACCGCAATTGCGGCGCCGGGAACATTCCAATCCTGCATGCCTTTTTCCACAAAGGTTTCCAGATCATCGGGTGCAGTTGCTTGTGCCATTAAAGCGCCCGATGAAAAGGCGCAAAGCAGCAAAGTGCATAACCATATGGCAGGGCCGATCAGTTTCTTATTCATTATTATTGTCTCCAGCTAAATTAAATATGCAGGACTAAACATCATTAGGAAAATCCACCTACCAAGCATAGGCATCGCGGCAGGTACTTGTCTACCACGCAGATTGATCACAAAGCATTGTTAATCGCGCCCTTCGTCATTATCTATGTAGCGTGGCAGCAGATGTTTTAGTATGTTGTCGCTTACCAGATTAACGAAACACAAAAGCGCACAGGAATAGTGAAATGACGGATACAAATGCAAACCCACTCAATTTGAGCAACCCCGGTTTATTCAGATCAGCAGCTTATATCAACGGCGAGTGGGTCGCGGCGGATGATGGCGCAACGTTTAAAGTAACTAACCCTGCAGATGGCGCAGTTCTGGCGTCAGTACCTGACCAGGGTGTTGCTGAAACCCGCCGGGCGATTGAAGCCGCTGATGCCGCCTGGCCAGCCTGGCGCAGCAAAACCGCCAAAGAGCGCGCAGCGATATTGCGCCAATGGTACGAATTGATCCTGGAAAACAAAGATGATCTGGCCATTTTGATGACCGCTGAGCAGGGCAAGCCATTGGCAGAGTCCGCTGGCGAGGTTATGTATGGTGCCTCATTCATCGAGTGGTTTGCCGAAGAAGGCAAGCGCATCTACGGCGACGTTATTCCAACCCACATGTCTGATCGCCGAATTATTGTGATCAAGCAATCCGTGGGTGTGGTTGCGTGTATTACACCGTGGAATTTCCCTAACGCAATGATTACGCGCAAGGCCGGCCCGGCACTCGCCGCAGGCTGTCCGATCGTGATCAAACCGGCATCCGAAACGCCATTGTCCGCACTGGCACTGGCGGTACTGGCCGAACAGGCAGGCATTCCGGCGGGCGTGTTTAACATTGTGCTGACCACCAACTCACGTGAGGTGGGCAAGGAGATGACTGAAAGCCCATTGGTACGGAAATTTTCTTTCACCGGTTCAACCGGGGTGGGAAAAATGCTGATTAAGCAATGCGCATCCACCGTCAAAAAAGTTTCGATGGAACTGGGCGGCAACGCACCTTTCATCGTATTTGATGATGCGGATATTGATTCGGCGGTTAAAGGTGCGATTATTTCCAAGTACCGCAATGCCGGCCAAACCTGCGTATGTGCAAACCGCTTTTACGTTCAGGATGCGGTTTACGATGAATTCGTGGAGAAATTCATCGTTGCTGTGAAAGAGCTGAAGGTCGGTCGCGGCGACGAGGCCGGTGTTAACATTGGTCCGATGATTTCAAAAAGTGCCATCGACAAAGTGGAGGAGCTTTTGGCTGACTCGGTTGCCAAAGGTGGCAAGGTGGTTGAAGGCGGTCACCGTCACAGCCTGGGCGCACAGTTTTATGAGCCAACCATCGTCAAAGATGCGACTGCTGATATGGCGTTTGCCCGTGAAGAAATTTTCGGGCCCATCGCGCCTGTTTTCCGCTTCACCGAAGATCAGGAAGTTATCGACCTGGCCAATGCGACCGAGTTTGGCCTGGCATCCTATTTTTACGCACGCGATATCGGGCGGGTGTGGCGCGTAGCCGAAGGCCTTGAATACGGGATGGTTTGTA
>Ga0105054_10000136_pt1 | contig 94057 bp, 74 predicted proteins | sample BON02_FD_78091 | JGI IMG/M metagenome (GOLD analysis project Ga0105054, IMG submission 78091) | Freshwater microbial communities from Lake Bonney liftoff mats and glacier meltwater in Antarctica - BON-02 (megahit assembly) | ecosystem: Environmental > Aquatic > Freshwater > Ice > Glacier...
CTGCCTCTGCGCCCTCCTGTTGAATTGTTTGCGACTAGGCGACCGAAACGGAAATCGCAGTTTTGAACAGGAGGGCGCAGAGAGAGCAGAGAATCGCATTGCTTGTCTTTGTGCTTCTCTGCTATCTCTGCATGCTCCTGTTGAAATATTTATGACTTCAATTCCGATTAGGGAGATTGCCAGTGCATCCGTTGTATGAAAGAGCTTCAAAGTTGACCGGCGAGATCATCGCTGCGGCGATTGAGGTTCACCGCGACAAAGGCCCAGGATTGCTCGAATCAATTTACGAGTGGTGCTTAAGCCGTGAATTGGAGATCCGGAACTTGCCGTATTGTTCTCAACAGGTGGTTGTGGTTGAGTACAAGGGGTTCACGCGAGAAGAACCTTTGCGGTTTGATCTTCTGATTGCTGACTGTCTTTTGCTTGAACTGAAATCGGTCGAAATTGTGAAGGCAATCCACAAGGCTCGGGCATTGAGTTACATGAAATTGCTGAATGTACCACTTGGACTGATCATCAACTTCAACGTGACGAAACTCACTGATGGTGTATCGAGACTCATCTTGCCGGGAGCGGATCAAAGCTGAGAATCGCAGTTTTCAACAGGAGGGCGCAGAGAGAGCAGAGAATCGCATGACTTGTTGTTGTGCTTCTCTGCTGCCTCTGCGCACTCCTGTTGAATTGTTTGGGACTGCGCAACTGAAACGCAGATGTCAGTTCTTCTTCGGATCTTTTGTCGTCCAGCGCAACAGCAGCGGCAACATAACTAGGTCGCTCACCAGTCCACCGATCATGGACAGGCTCAGCAACGCTCCGAAGTAAACCAGCGGAATGAATTCAGACACGGTCAGCACCATGAACCCTGCAACTAGTGCGATGTGAGCCAGCACGACTGCGACTCCGACACCGGACTGCGCGATCTGCAACGCTCGAGTTACGCCGACCTCCGGAAGCGCTTTCTGGAAGACTGCGACGTAGTGTACCGATGCCGTGAATCCCATTGCCACGCTGGCGATCATCGCAGTGCCGATATTTACTGGTACGTTCAGCAGTCCCAAAGAACCGGTGACGATGGCGATCGGAAACACATTTGGTACCAGCGAAATGAGCCCAATTCGCAGACTACCAAACGCAATCCACATGCAAATCACCGTGCCAATCGATGCGACAGTGAAACTGCGAATCTGATCCTGCAGCAGGCTGTCGATGATGTGAGCCATAAGCACAAAGAGTCCGGTGGCTGTCGCTGACTGTTCTGGTGGGGCGGATACGCTGGATGTCAAGGCATGTTCACTTGCAACCAACTCGCCGCGAGCACGTTCTGTTTCGATGGCGTGTTGCTTGTCGAAATGATCGGCCACAACATCGCGCACCCGCTCGATCTGAGCCAATTTCAGATGAGTCGGTTGCTGTTCTGCGGAATGCAGCACGATCCTCATGCGATGTCGTTCTGGGTTATAGAATCCTGCAACAAGATCGCCTTGTTTATTTGTAAACGTATTGAGTCGCTTGAGTGCGTTGCCGAAACGCGGCGGAATATCGATGCCATCATTGAGCGACAGGACACTCAGCTTGATGCCTTCGGAAGAAAGTTCCTGCAGTCGATCCGTGAGTTCCCGTGTACTCTCCAGAAAATCGTTTGTGATTGGATTCGGCACATCAAACGCAACGTCCCAGGAACCGGCCGGCCCAAGATTTGACTCTACAAACTTCAGCGACTGCACGATAGGCGACGACTCGCGAAAATTCTTGCTGAAGTCTGTTTCCACCTGCATAATGAAGAGCCCCGGCGCAGTCACGGCGGTCAGCAGCAGGCACCACACTGTGGTTTGTATGGGGTGACGGTCGATCGCGTGAGCCATCTTGTCGAGCAGCCGGTCGAGTGGTTCTTCCATGCGGACACGCCCGGGAATCGGCACGTTACCGGATGCAAACGTCGCGGGCAGAACGGCAAGCGAAACGACAATGACCATCAGAGTGCCGATCGTCATCATGATCGCAAAACTGCGGACGGGTGTGATGTCCGAGACAAGTAATGCGGCAAATCCAACAGCGATTGTGATCACCGTCCACATCACGGGGTGCCACAAATCTCGCAACATACGCACGGTTGCTTCGTGCTGATCAAATCGAGATCGCAGTTCTCGATAGTAAACGATGATGTGCGTCGTAGTGCCGATGGAGATCACTGTCACCAGTGAATTCAGCATGGAGCTCACCATGCTCAACTGAGCGCCCCAGATTACCAGCAACGCTCGAGTACACGCCACGGACGCAATCACAATTCCTACTGAAGCCAGAACCCAGCGCAAATTTTTGAACATCACAAGCAGCATGATGGACAATACTGCCAACGATGCGATGTACAGAATATTTCCGTCACGTTCGACAAGGTTAAACATATCCTGAATCTGCACGGCTTCGCCTGCCACGGCCGCTCCTGGAATCGTCGCGGCCGCCGTCTCGCGAATCGCCGCAACGGTTTCCGCACGCGAGACTGGAGAATTTCCTGCAGGAAGCAACTGCAGCACAATGGCTGTCGACTTCTGATCCGGCCCTATCAGTACACCTTCAAACAAAGTCAGCATCTTCTGACGCGTATTCTTGTTGTACGGCGACTTCTTCAGGATTCTTTCCAGATCGCGTGTGTGTTCCTTATCGACACCGGGCAGCTCGCTGAGTTTCTCAGAGAGTTCAGCGATACGGCTGGCGGCAGACTCACTCAATTCCGGAATCTCATTTTCTGAGTCGATATGAATCAACTTGTCTTCGCGCCAGGCAACGATCACGAACTCGTCGCCGCCAAAATCCTGTCGAGACTCCAGCAGTAGCAGAATATCCGGATTGTCAGGGGCAAAAAACGATTCGATCGTTTGATCAAACGTCAGCCGTTCTGCAATGGGAATCGACACCAACAGCACCACTACCGCTGCCAGCAGCAACCAATTTCTATATTTAACCAGACCTTCCATGTGCTCCCTTTTTTGCCGCAAAGTTGAATCGTAGCCGATCGTCGAAGAGTCGGGAATCTATGTGCATCGATTAGCATCTATGCGGCAAATGCGGGACAATGTTACGACTGGGCACGATAGAAACTGAGACTTTTGAAGTCTCGCTGGTCAACAGACGTGCCAAATCAAAACGCAGCGACGAAAGCGAAACCAATGACTCTTGACGAACTGCTGAAGCAATACGAACAGGGACCGGATCTGCTAAAAGCGGCTATCGCTGGCGTGCGAGACGATCAGTTGGATCAAAGCCCTGTACCAGGCAAATGGTCGATTCGCCAGGTCGTGTGTCACATTGCTGACTTTGAGCCAGTCTATACCGACCGCATGAAACGCGTCCTGGTCGAAGACAACCCGACTATGTTTGGCGGTGATCCGGATGTATTTGCCGTCGGCCTGCATTACGAAAAACGCAACTTGATTGACGAACTGGATTTGATTTCCATCGTGCGGCGTCAAATGGCCGTCATCCTGCGGAATACCGACATCGAAGATTTTCAGCGGACGGGCGTTCATTCCGAAGCAGGGCCACTGACTCTGGAAACTCTGCTCGAACGCATCACTCGCCACATCCCGCATCACATGAAGTTCATCGAAGCGAAGATCGCAGCGATGCGTTGACTTAAGGATCACTGGATAAATAACTGTCCGAGATGCAATGAGCGGCAGGGCACTAGCCAATGGCGATCGAATTGACAAATTAGACTTCGCTCTCCGAGTGACGATGGCCGCAAAACGCGGCCTTTGGCATTCATCACTCGGAGAGTGATGGCTACTATAATCGCAAATCAAGTGCCATTGGGCATTATCGCGAACCGGGACGTTTAGACGGCCGACGACCTCCGAGCGATATGGATTCAGACTTCAGTGATTCGAGCATCGGAAGCGTACTGTAGGGCTTTTCTGCGCTCACGTACCACACAACCGGGATGCCGTACAATGCCTGTTGCACGTGTTCAAATACGCTGGCTCGGGCCGTTTCTGCGGTTGCGTTTCCTTGTACGAACAACACGCGGGGATCGAGTTCGATGACTTTGGCCCAGACTTCTTTCTTGTCGATGCTGAGCGACAATTGCATCATCGCTTTTGTAGATTCCAGGCTGGGACCGGCTGGAGTTTGGGGTTGCTGGCTGCGAGGAGTTCCGGGGCGAAATGTCGATTGGCTCAGCGTGTTTCCCGCGCCTTCGGCATACTGCAATTTCAATACGGCCGATGCCGCTGGCGTCACGGTGAGTCCTTCGGCAGTGAGGCGATCTGTCAATGTGCTTCCAAGTTCCTTCTTCGTTTGTGCCACATCACCGAAGCGCACGGAAGCAACGTCAATGTCCAGCGAGACTTCGCCATTTTTCGGACTCAACGTCGCAGCGCCACCGGATTCGACAACTGCCAGAGCGTTTTCGATCTTGTCAAAGGGGATTGACTGCGCACGAAGCTCAGGAAAGTTGCGAGGTCCATCGCTGATGATGAGAAAATCTCCCGCCACTCGACGTTCGGCGTTATTAGTGAATTGATATTGATCCTCCGACGGAAGCACTGCCATGAGCCAGACGACTCGCTTTGATTGCCGGTCAACCAACAACTGGCCATCCAGCAGGATGTATTTACCGCCCTTCATGAACTGAATTTTCTGTCCATGATACAGCACATCATTGTCGGCAATGCTTTGCAATTTTCCTGGCAGCATGATCTGTTCGGACTCCGCTCCGGTTGCCGCATCAATAAACACGAGGACCGTTTCCCACTGGCTCGTCTGCAGCAGGCAAATCTGCGTCCCATCGTCGGTAGGCGTGATGGAAGAATGCGTGCCGCCCCCAGACGAGAGCGAGTTTCCGTTTTCGGACGTTTTTTTCAGGGAGACCTCGCCCACGCATGTTCCCAAATCTAAATCAAAAGTTGTCAGCGTGTTGTTCGAGTTAAGACTGTAGAGATAGCGTCCACCGAGGCTTAAACTGTTATTTTTGAAGTCCAGGTCTTTCTCGGTGATCAACTGACTGATGGTCTGCCCGGTTTCCGCATGGACGACGCGAAGCTGCTTTCGAATCTTTCCATCGACATGGACGAAGCCTGCGACAACCAGTTCGGTGGGAGATCGAAATGCCATGTGAATGATAATGTCCTCGGCATTCGTTGTGAGCTGCATGACTTTTACTGGCTGGGGTGACTGCGGCGTCCAGATTTCGACAGTGCCGCGCGGCTGATGCAGCGAGACTGCCAGATAACGTCCATCGGGACTCAGCGCACGTTCTCCGTGTCCGGCGATCTTTGTTGGAAATCCACCAACAACCTTGTTGGTCAGAAGATCCACGACATTCGCTTTTTCAACATTCGATACATAGATGCCAGCCAGCAAAAACGAACTGGGCGTGGCCGGATACAACAACCCGTCCTGGTCACCTTCAAAGTTGTAATTCCACTTTGGCTTGGCAGGCCATTCGATAGGATTCCGCGATGGATCCACCGTTGCGCTCCAGGCAACTTTCGTCGATGGAGAAAACGCAGGGACAGGCGACGTCACAGGTGGCGCGACGGTTGTTGGCATCTGTGTGCTGCCAGTGATCGGCGGCATGGCGGCTGCCGGATTCATCGGCATTCCAACGGGATCGACTGGCGCAGGCGACGTGGCTGAATGCGCGACGGCGGCTGGATTTGCGATGGCAGCGGGCGTCAGGGAGTTGTCCGCAACACTCGCGCCTGCCACAGTCGATTCGTCGCCGCCTTTTCCCATCATTCGAACAGCGACGAACGCGACAATGCCAATGACCGCAACGGCCGCGAGTCCGCCGATGACCAGAAACAGCTTGCCGGATCCGCCGCCGGTTGCGGCCTTTGCATTCTTGACCGCTGTCGGACGTCCGGATCGAGGCGGAAGTTTTTTGGGAGGCAGTTCAGCCTGTGCAATCAGCCGGTGACCACACGATCGACATTTGAATGGTTGCCCTTCGCGTTCATCCGGAACGTTGTGTGTGTGTGATAACATTGGTCACATTCGACGCGAATCGCCATCGTCATTCCTCTGGCAGCAGAACAGTCGGTGCATAGGTGCATAATCGAACATACCGACGAGATCGTATCGTCCGCTCCGCCGGGTTGCTACCAACACGGACATATCGCTACGGTCAGACATGAGCGCGGCAAGTTATCTCTCCAGCGATCCTGAGGAACAGTCTCGAAACAAAGTACGTCAGCCTTTCCAGGCTGATTTGTTCTGATTCATGTCAGGCTAGAAAGCCTGTCGTACTTTTCGGGACTGTTGCTAAGCGGTGAGTTAGCACCGCTAAAACTTCGAAGTGCTGCGTAAATGGGAACATGTCAAACGGTTGCAGCGATTCGATCTGATAGTCTGCTGCGATACGTGCAATATCTCGGTTCAGTGTTGCTGCGTTGCAGCTGGAATAGAGTAGCAACCGAGGCCGCAACGCTTGAATGAGCGCCACGGTTGCAGCATCAAGGCCTCGACGAGGCGGGTTGCATACGATCACATCAAAATCCCGCTCAGGGAGTCTGTCGGCAGTGATTGCTTCGAGACTGCGACATTGAAACTGCACATTGGTGCGACTGTTTCTGTTGGCCGCTTCCGTCGCACAGGCGATCGCATTGGCGGAAACATCAATACCAACGACAGTACGAGCATTGGCTCCAGCCGTCAGGGAGAACGCCCCCGCGCCGCAGTAAAGATCGAGCATACTCTCTGCCGCCTGATCGCGTAGGATCGAACCTGCGGCCGCATACAACGCCGCCGCGACTTCGTAATTCGTCTGCAGAAAACTCTGCGGACCAAAGAGCAGTTCCGTATCGGCAAAGCCAATCGGAAGATTTGTCTGCTCTGAAATTAGAATCTCTTCGGGGCCGGTAATCGTCGAAGATCGCGCGGGTTGCAGATTGATCGACATCACGCCGACGAGTTGCTTTTCGAAATCCGTCATTTTACGCCAATAACTTCGAATCCGATCCACAGCTTCACGTGATCGCAATACGAATTGGACCATTAACTGCCGATGAGATGGCGAACAGGTGATGACCACGAATTTCAGTTCACCGCGATCGGACTGCATGTCGTATGGCGACAGCTTTGTTTCGCGAATGATCGCAGGCAATTGTTGAGTAAACTCATTGATCAGCGCATGATGCAGCGGGCAGTCATTAACAGCGACGATTTTCTGCTGATCGTCGTAGAAGCCCAATTGCGGCTTATCGAAAGTTCCGGTCACGGCCAGCTTTGCCCGAATGCGACTGCCAGCGACGTCGCGACATGGCACAAACGGGTGTATCAGCGCATCGGGGAATAACTGCCTTAGCGCGGCGGTCTTTTGCTCCAGCGTCGCTTCGTATGCATTGTCGAGCAAACTACAGGAGCGGCAGTGGTGAGATTGAAAGTGTTGGCAGTGCATCACGGTTTTGGAATTCGATTCAGCGTGTAATAAGCAAAAGGATGCAGCAGTGGTTCGCCGTCCAGGCTGCGGACACCGGGAACAGAAAGTTCATGCACGAAGAGTTCTCGCAGTCCTTTTATCTTCAATCGCACGCTTAAACCGTCTTCTGAAACGACCGCGTGTGTGATGGCAAGATCCTGCTTCTGGATTTCGTCGCTGCCGTAGGATGATTGGTACAAGTAGGTGTAACTGTTCATCGCATATGACGCTGGATCGGCGGCTGACTTTTTATCCACCGGCGTTGTGAAGACTAACTCAAAGCCATCAGGCTGAGACTTCATTTCTTTGATCTCAAAAGGCACTTTTCCAGTCCACACCAATCGCTGCAGGCCGTACGACGCCGTCCCGAGACTGCTCCAGCCACGATTCGTCAGCCCCACAAAAATGCTGCCATCGGTTCCCTGAGCCATCCGCAACACGGCCGACGCAAAACCGCTGCGAAACGGAAAGCATGCGCCCTGATATTCGCCATCGATCTTTTCGAGGAATACGCGATTCATGCCGGCCTGAGTGAACTCGCCGACAAACAGTTGTCCTGCAAACGGTCCGAACTTTCCATCACTGGCATCCAACATAATGTCGGTCGTGGACTGTCCCATCTTTTTGTACGGAAACCACACAGCTGGTGGGACCAGTTGAGGAAACGATTTCATGGCATCAGGAAATGGAACTCCATCCGGGACGCTCTTTACACCCTGAATCGTGGAGCCCGGCTGACTCATCGACGCCAATGCCTCGGCGTGATGAAAGAAAGCTCCGTCGCGCATGTGATGCAACGTATTCGTGCCCACCCAGTTGCCTTGCTGGTCGGTATAGAACATATCGCCCGACGCATTCGCACCAAGACCGCTCGGCGATCTCATGCCGGCGCAAACAGGAATCAACTCGCCGCTCGGTGTCGCTTTCATGCCCCAGCCACGCCACAATCCCTGGCGATAATTGAGCGTCGGTTCATGAATCGTGTGTTTGAGTTCATCGCCTTTCAGTCCCAGACCAATGTTCAGCGTGATCCACAGATTGCCGTATCGATCCAGCTTCGGCCCGTAAGCATATTCATGATAATGGCCGGTCACTCCCCAACCTTTGGCGACGGTCAGATATTCATCTGCCACATCGTCGCCGTCGGTATCTCGCAAACGCGTGAGTTCCGTACGCTGGACCGTGTAGAGCGAATCATTGTGATACAACAATCCCAGCGGTTCGTGCAGAGCTGTCGCAAACCGATGATAAGTCACGTTCGAGGGCGGATCGTCATACACGCCATTCAGAATCCAGACTTCCCCTTTGCGAATCGCAACTGCCACCCGATGATCATCAAGCACGGCGATGCCACTGACTTCCAACGCCAATCCATCCGGCGCTGGTTTCCATGTCTTCGCCCGCGAATCCGTCTGAGCCTGCGATGTACTCACGGAAATGAGTTTATAGAAATCGTTTTCGGTCTGGGAGACTGCGGTCTGCGCCCTTGCTTCGCGCGCTGGAATGGCGAGCAACGTCAGAATCAGAAAATTGAGCCATCGATTCATTGGGCAGTGTCGCGACAGAAGAGTCAGAGTGTTCTCTGTAAACGAAAACTCGAAGTTTACAGAATCGAACCGCAAACTGTATCCATCCGGCGTCAACAAGGTGAACCTTTGCAGAAGTGTCCAGCCGGTGAAGTTCGGGTTCTGCGCCCCCACTTGTGTGGAACGTGAGTTGTATCTGATCAACGGCCACCATTCTGCGATTGAGCCTGACAGGCTCGTGCAACTCAGCCTGGGGCAGGAGAATCCGCGAATGCAGATGAACGCCGCCCCAGGTGGGCGTCTGTCCGTCAGAGTTAAAAAAGTACGATTCTGTGGCTGCCGCAAAAGTGTTGCCGTCCGTCACCACATGTTGCCGAGTGGTGCCATGTCATGTTGGACCTGATGCGAATGCTGTTTGGGCTCTCAGATACCTTATTTTGTAGAGCGGTGGCGTTGCCGAATCGCAACATCGGCCCGAAAGATAGTTTACAAAATGTAAACCCCTGTATGCAAATTTTAAAACAGCATAAGTTGTTTCCAGTAAACACATTAAGGCACGGAGAATCAGAAATAATCTAAGCCGGCGCTTGCGCGCAAAGGTGATTGGCACGGGGTCTGCTTTACACCTCAACATGAACCGAGCATCACAGTGAAGCCGGTGACAAAGTGAATGGGACTCATCGAAACTGGGTGCTCATCACGAGGTGTTGAAACAAGAAACGGGAGAGATCGCCATGAACATTTTGAACGCACTGAAGAACGACGAAAACGGCTTTGTAGTTTCTGCTGAACTGGTTCTCGTTGGAACCATCCTGGTCCTTGGCATGATCGTCGGAATGACAGAACTGTCTTTCAACGTCAATGAGGAACTTGAAGACCTTGGCTCAGGCATCGGAGCGATCAATCAGACTTACTACTTCACACTCGCCAGCGGCCTAATGGGTGAAGCTGTCGGAAGCACATACCTCGACTTCCAGGACGAATGCGACAACAGCTGCGACATCACTTGCAACACGCCAGCTAGCGGTGAGCAGAATGGTTACTAATCTCCTCGGATGATTTCATCCAAACAAGGGGTATCGGCCGATTAGCCGAGCCCCTTTTTTCGTTTTTAAAGATCAGGCAAAGCGAATCGAAAGCTTAAGTTCTTATCAGCCCCGGAATCGGATCGGCATTGATTAACTGTTGCGTCAGTTCGCGCGGCACGCCGGGCATCAATCGCAGCTGCCCGACATCGAAGACAGAATGTAGAACCGTTGAGACCAGATTTGGGATCTTCACCGGCGTTGATGCAGCTTCACCCGCGTCGCGAGTCGACTGACCAATCACCTGGCCCATGTTCAAGCCACCCCCGGTAATCAACAGCGGAGCCAGTCCACCCCAATGATCGCGTCCGCCCTGCGCGTTAATTCGCGGTGTACGTCCCATTTCGCCGCAAGCGATCAGCATAATTTTGTCATCGAGACCACGTTGATACAGGTCTTCTATGAATGCCGATAGCGCATGGTCGAGTGGCACACCCATGTAACGCATACCTTCTTCAACACCGGCGTTGTTGACATCCGAGTGCATGTCCCACACGAAGTTCGTCGTGACCGTGACAAATCCACAGCCCGCCTCGCAAAGTCTGCGAGCCAGCAGCAACAGCTTGCCAAGACTCTGCACGTTATCGACGTAGTTCTTGTGGTTATTCCATTTTCGATTGATGTCGTCCGGACGCAGCAAAGAACACGTGTCATAGCGTTCGATGGTTTTGGGCTCTTCTTTGGAGAGATCAAACGCGTCGGCAACTCCACCAACAATCGTGTCAAACGCCTGCTGCTGGATTCTATCGAGCCCCGAAAGTGCCCCCGATTGGTCCATATTGCGACGAATCAAATCCAGTTGCTGCAACAGATGACGCCGATCATCCAGACGAGATCTGTCAAATTGCAGCCGCATGTTGTCCTGAGCTTCCCCTTGCGCGCCGGGAACGAATGGTTTATAGCCGTTGCCGAGTTTTCCAGCGGATGTGAAATCACCAAATTGTTTCACATCTGGCTGCGCGCTTTCGACAACAGCTTTCGGGAACAACGCGACATTGGTGGGAAGGCCGCTGCCGTATCGATTTGTTCCGGCGACTCGAGCATACAACGATCCAAGATTTGCGTCCAGTGTGTCACGACAAACGATCGGCTTGATGTCGTGATTGCCATCGCCAGTCACAAAAGAACGAACGATGGAAACTTTGTCCGCCAATGCCGACAACCGTGGAAACGTGCCGCCAAACGTGATACCAGGAATCGACGTCTGTACTTCGCCCGTTGCACTTTGAATACCAACGGGAGCTGTCATCTTGGGGTCAAAGGTTTCTGTCTGGCTGGGACCGCCGTGAAGAAACAGAAAAATGACGGCCTTGTCTTTGACGATCGGCGAAGAAAACGGTGCCGCATCTGCCTTTGATTGCATCAGATTCGCAAGTTGCAGTCCGCCCAATCCCAGTCCGCCGACTTGCAAAAAGTCGCGGCGACGATGACGTGAATCTCGGTCCCAAAAGCAAAGCATCAGGGATTCCTTGAATAATGGCAGGTGAGAAGCGGCGGGAAACGACGTGCAAGGGCTCTTGAGTGTGACAATTCGCAGCAGTGAACGGAAGTCAATCTTCTGAATCCAGTGATTCCTCGACTAAACTTTCAAAGGGAAACGCAGTTGCAACGAACTGGCATCGACTCCAGACTTTTCGACTTTGAGGCGAGCGGTTCTTTAGAGTCGCGAGTTTATCAGCCGCTGAGCGTTGATTTAATGTTGTCAGAGATAGTTCTCGTTTAACCCGACTCGAAGAGGAGGTAGGGTAGTCTGGCACCTCCTCTTCGAGTCGGGTTAAACGATTAATAACACTTCGGGAATCGGGATTCATTTGCGATGAGTATTCGGCAAGCTTCAAAGTGGACCATAGTCTGCATCTTTATTCCTTGCGTGGGCTTTGGGCTGTTGCGATTAGCCGTCGCACAGCCGTCTACTTCCGCATCCGAAACATCGCCAGGGTCATCGGTTTCAGCAGATCTTCGTCAGCGAGCCAGGGTTCTGCGACCTGCGGATCACGGTGTTGGACGTTATGTCGCCGATGTGGCTTTTGCAGAACTTGACGGCAAGCAACGCTCGCTCAGCGAATTCAAAGATCGCAAATTTGTTGTTGTCGCGATGACCAGCACAAGTTGCCCGCTCAGCAAGAAGTATCTGCCAACTCTGGTTGAACTCGCCAGGAAATATTCAGCTCAGAGCGTTCAGTTCATTGCTGTCAACTGCGTGCCAACGGACAGAGCAGACGCCATGAAGTCAGCCGCACAGTCGCTCGGTGCTGCAGCTTTGTACGTCCATGATGCCGACGAAAATCTGGCTCGCCACGTTGGTGCAATGACAACAACGGATGTGCTGGTTCTCGATCCTGCGCGGACTGTTGTTTTCCACGGAGCCATTGATGATCAGTACGGCATCGGATACGCTCTCGACGCGCCGCGTCACACCTTCCTGGCGACGGCGCTGGATTCTCTTCTGGCGGGAAAGACACCGGAAGTTGCTGCAACCGCGGCTCCAGGCTGCGTGCTGGACCACGAAACAGTCGATTCCACAGCGACGGCAGTGACCTTTCACAACCGCATTTCCCGCATCGTGCAGCAGAACTGCATCGAATGTCATCGAACAGGCGGCGTTGGTCCGTTTCCGTTGGATACGTATGCCGACGTTGTTGCCCACGCGCCGATGATTCGCGATGTTATTGAACGCGGCTCAATGCCACCGTGGTTTGCGGCAAAGCCTGAAGCTGGCCATGCAAGCATCTGGGCAAATGATCGCTCATTGTCAGATGCAGATAAAAACGATCTGACGACATGGATCAAAGGCAGTCGAACAGAAGGCGACGCATCGGACGCTCCAATACCGCGAACGTTCGCCGATGAATGGACGCTTGGCAAACCGGATTATGTCGTCCAGTTGCCTAAGCCAATCGCCATCAAAGCCACTGGCACGATGCCTTATCAATTCGTCACGACTGAAACGACACTGGCCGAAGACAAATGGGTGCAGGGATACGAAATTCTGCCAACGGATCGCAGCGTCGTGCATCATGTGCTGGTCAATGTTCATGAAAAAGGCACAGGCAAAATTCGTGATCGCGAAGAAGGCATCGGCGGCTATTGGGCGGCTTATGTGCCTGGCAATGCAGGGCAGTTGTATCCAGATGGCTTTGCCAAAAAACTTCCTGCTGGCGCAACGGTGAGCTTTCAAATTCACTACACGCCCAGCGGCGAGGCCACTGAAGATCAACTGAAGATGGGGCTGATTTTTGCGAAGTCAGAACCCAAATATGTCGTTACGACGATCCCGTTGGCTGATCCTGATCTCAACATTCCGCCGGGCGAAGCGAATCATGTTGAAACGGTTACGAGACCAGTTCCCGTTGATATCAACGTGATGGCTTATATGGCGCACATGCACGTGCGAGGCAAAGCATTCAATTTTGAATTGACAACGCCCGATGGCAAAACGGAAACACTGCTGGACATTCCTCGCTACGATTTCAACTGGCAACTGCGATACGATTATCGCGAGCCGAAAGTGATTCCGAAAGGCAGCCGCGTCAGGGTGACAGCCGTATTCGATAACAGCGATGGCAATCCCGCTAATCCTGATCCCGCTAAGCTGGTCCATTGGGGTCCGCAAACGTACGAAGAGATGCTGATTGGCTATGTTGAAACATATGCTCCAGTTGGCGAACAAAAACCAACGATGCGTTCCGGGAACGGACCCGGTGCTGAGATGTTTACCGCGCTCGATACGGACGGCGATCAGGTGATCAGCAAGGACGAAGCACGAAAGGCAATTGAACGCGTGCCTCGGCTGAAAGACAACCCTGTGATTCTGGAACTTCTGTTTGATCGTGTCGATCAGAACGATGACGGAAAGTTGTCGCCAGAAGAGTTCGAGGAATTGCGGCAGCAAATTCGAAAAGGCCGATAGCGATAACTCCCGTTGCTGCGCTTTTCCACAATCAACTACCATTCCGCCCCTGCTCGACTGAGCAAGATCCAAAACGCAACTCACGGAAGATTCGCGTGCCACACAACCAGATCAGGTCGATTCCTTCCATGAAATGGATTTGCATCGTTGCGGCCGCATGGTTACTCACGCTGCCGGGCTGTGCCACCACGCCTTATAAATGTGGATCAGCACAACAGTATATCACTTCGCCGGAACTCGCCGCTCGAACACAAACACAGATCGAACGCGGTAGACCAAACGTAGTTGTTGATTCACTGGGTTGGGTCTGGGGCATCGGCGCGAAGCTGACGCTGTTCGATCGCAGAGTTGAAAACCATCGAATCGACGCGCATACGGAAGCAGAAATTGCAGCCTACCTCCAGGATAACGAACTCTCGACCGTCAAAGTGCGACTCAATCAGTACCGTCCCCTGGATGACTGGGGGCGACTGCGAGCAAACAAATCCGTCGGTGCAGGATGGCGATACACATTCGGCGCGGTCAGTGTATTGGGGGAAACGATTTTCCCCGGACGGGTTTTTGGCAGGGATCACTTCAATCCGTTTACGAACACGATTCACCTGTATTCCAATGTTCCGGCAATTGCACTTCACGAAGCCGGCCATTCCAAAGACTATGCTCGCCGAACATGGAAAGGCACATACGCTGCCATCTACGTTCTGCCTATCGCGCCGCTGTCACAGGAAGCGATCGCAACGAATGATGCTCTGAGTTACATCATGGCGAATCGCGATCTTGAGGCTCAGCAGGAAGCATACGAAATTCTGTATCCGGCGTACGGAACATATGTTGGCAACGCGATCTCAGGACCTGTTCCACAAGGATACTTCATAGGACTGATTGGAGGCCACGTGATAGGCCGCTGGAAGTCATGGAATCTGGCCAGAAATTACGAGTCTGAGAACGACAGCTATCGTTACCATCGGCAACCGGAAACCGCTTCAATCGATGCCGTGACCGCAGCGGAAGAAACTTCGAAGCAATGATTTGTCCGGCGAGCGGTGGGCGTCAGCCCACTGGTACAACACCCGAAACCCATCGCCTGTTCTGAATTGTCGGATTGACACCTGATGGCGATTCCGAAGATTATCGGCGCAGCGGTGGCAAAAGTACTCTCGGGGGCGTTTCGTACCGGCGGGCTAACACCCGCCGCTCGCCGAGTCTGATTAATCGTTACGTCGTCCACCGATCAAGCCAGCTCGCCAGAGATAATAAAGCAGCGTCAGTAAGCTGCTGACAAAGGCGGCCACGTACGTCAACGCCGCAGCATTCAGCACGCGATCAACTCCCACGCGTTCATCTGCATCGATGATGCCAGTTTCAACGCACAATCGTTTCGCCCGCGCGCTGGCATTGAACTCAACGGGAAGCGTGATCAACTGAAACACAACAACGATTGCAAATGCGGCAATGCCCAGCAGCAAGAGCGGGCGCATGTTGAGGAACAAACCGAGCATCAGCAGTGTGTCAGTAAACGGAGCCCCAAAACTTACAATCGGCACGATCGCCGACCGCAGGCCCAGTGGAGCGTACCCAACCGCGTGTTGCAATGCGTGGCCTGCTTCGTGACAGGCCACACCAACTGCCGCGACGGATTTACTCCCATAGACTTGCTCCGACAACGCCAGTGTCTTTGTAGATGGGTTATAGTGGTCGCTCAGAAATCCATTTGTCGCCACGATCCGCACATCATGGATGCCAGCCTTTTCCAGCATGATCTGCGCAGCCTGCGCGCCGGTGAAACCTCGCCGAGTGCCAACCTGCGAATACTTGTTAAATGCCGATTTGACCATCAGGCTGGCAAGACCGGACATGATGAGTCCTGGGATCAGCACAATCAGTAGATATTTCATGTCAAACATCATGAACATTAAATCACCTCTCTGTCAAAATTCGACACGCTGCCCAAACGGCAGAATGTCAGTACTCAGATGGAAGTGCAAGTGACGTGCCAGAATGAGTGACCAAAGAACGATTGCTACGTATAGAGATGAAGATAGACGGACCGGATCGGATTTGAGACACTGTGCGCACAGACTCGTCCTTTTGACGATGTTTGCAAGGACTTCTTCGGTGCGGCTGATGCGTATGGAAATCACATTCAATCCAAAGCGATCTTCGATCACACGTCGAGTTCTGGCGCTGCTGCCAGGACTGACGCTCTCTGGCGTGCTGCTGTGTCTGCTGACATCATCTGCATTCGCCACTCAGAATGGCGAGGATGTCCGCCAGCGTGAATTGCTGCAGATGATTTTCGATACAGAACAATCGATGACAGGAAAGCAGTGGCTTCAGGCAGTTGAACAGTTCGACGTCGCATGGGAACGCGCCTGCGAGCGCGAAGATCCGCTGCTGACTGGTTCCGGAGCCGCCGCAGATCAACTGGCTGCCGGACAGACACAGCGATTGGCGGGTGGTCGAGCTCGACTGGAAGATCTATTCCTTACCGCGCCCGAGGAATTCAAATCAGAGTATTTGAGGCAGTTTTCACAAGTCGCGGAAGCTCGAGTGTCCGAAGCCATCGCTGATGCCGACTCTTCGAACTTGCGACGTCTGACTTTGCGATACGCATTCTGTCCCGCGGCCAGAAATGCTTTACGTATTCTGGCACGACAGTCGATTGATCGCGGCGATGATCTTGAGGCCGCGTTATTACTCAATCTGATGCTGCGTGTCAGTGGCAGTAAACCTGACAGTGCCGACTCAGCCGAAGTGTCACTGCAGATCGCCATTTGCAATTGGCGAGCGGGACTCAATCGCGACGCACTTGAAAGTGTGTCTGCTCTGGTCGCCGTTCAGCCACCGCTCGAAGTTCTGCAAAAACTTCCGCAGCCAAATTCTGCGTCGATGGCAGATTTGCAAAACTGGCTGACAACGCTGACTGGTGTCCCTGCTGCTGATGCGACTGAATGGCGGCAACCAGGTGGCAACTATCGCCGTTTCGCATCGCGCTCTCGAGGTCCAGCGCGGTTGCAGCAGATTTGGGCATCGGATTCACTGTCTGTCAACGATGTCCTGTACTCAGATCGCCTGAATCCGGTGCTGCAAAGCATGCGGGATCCCATGCTGAAATTTAACAGGATTCAGGAGCAACGGAACGGAATCATAATGCCTGCCGCCTCACCTTTGCGTGTTGGTGACATGGTCATTTTCCGAACACTGTGCGGCATCCGGGCAGTCAATGCCATTGATGGCGAAATCGTCTGGGAAGTCACGCACCCCGACGGTCGAATTCGCGATCTGCTGCAAGCTGCTGAAGACGAAGCTCGCGAAATGAAAAAACTCGCAGATTCAAACGCGCCTGAAGCCACAAACGAACCCAGTGACTCCGACGAACAGGAGATGCCCTTTCGCATTGATATCCGAGCGAACGCGCAGTCCATGTATCTGGCGCCGAGCTTGCGAAATCAGTTGGTTCGAACAAACACATCGGCTCAGTTCGCCGCATCTGCGACAACGCTGTACGTCGTTGAAGATGCGTCTGGTGCGACGGACAACGAACCTTATCGCTTGATGTTTCGCACGAACGCCAGCAATACGCCAGTCAATAATTTTATTCGAGCCTACGACTTGCAGACGGGACTCTTCAAATGGGAAGTCGGCGGACAAACTCAGTCGGCAACTCAACCCAAAGGTCAAGGCAATCTGTTGGCCGGATTCTATTTTCTTGGCGCACCGTTGATTCTTGGAAATCGAACCTACGTGTTGGCAGAAAACAGCGAAGGGCTATTCCTGCTGCAGATTGCCGAACCTGCCGCGAAGAGTAATGCAACTGACAATCCCCGTGTCGTGCGATCCCAACTGCTGACTCAGCCTCAGTTCGATGTCAGCAATCATCCCGTTCGAAAACATGCGGGGTTGATTCCGTCTTACGCTCACGGCATGTTGATCTGCCCCACATGCGATGAAAAAATCGTCGCGGTCTCAGCCGAAGACAATGCCGTACGATGGGTGTTTCGGTATGCCAACAATATGCACGCTCAGGAAATTGGAGGCGACGCGCCGGTTCTGTCCGGTGCCAGCGATCCGTGGGATTCGGGCCGCGTCGATCTGGATTCGCGCTGGACCGATTCGTTGCCGAGGATCGTTGGAAACAGCATCATCGTGACGCCCCGTGATTCCGGCAAGCTGTTCTGTCTGGATTTGCAGACGGGACAGGAACGCTGGGTGCTCAATCGAGGCGAATTCCATAGTATCGCAGCGATTGTTGACGACAAATTGATTCTTTGTGGCAATCGTACGGTTCAGGCATTTCGGCTCGACAACAAAGAATTGCTTTGGAGCCAGACGATTTCAGACGGCATTATTTGTGGACGTGCGGCGACCGATGGTCACATCCTGCAGATCCCGACGTCTCTGCCAGCAATTGTCAGTTTCGACGTGCAGGCTGGTCGCACCTTGGTGACACAGGAACTCAAGGGCTCAAGCGATGTCACCGCCGAACAGAACGATGGTACAATTCCAGGCAATCTGCTGATTATCGGCGATCAGCTTTTGTCGCAGAATCTGGATTCCATCCGCGCGTATTCCAATGGGAAAACTTCACCGAATCTGGCTGAACAGGCAACGGAGCGATTGCTGCAAAATGATATTCCTTCAGCCATTACGTTGCTCGAACAGGGGCTGATGTCCAAGTCAGACCATGAGACTTCTCGCGAATTGCTGATTGACGTTTTGATGGAATCGCTGCAGACCGACTTCGTGGCACATCGATCGGAAATCAAACGACTGCGGGAACTCATCACCGAAGCCGACAATGATCGTCCCGTCGCGGCCGTGTTGCACCTGATGCTCGGAATGAGCTTACCTGACGCGGCAATTTTGCCAGAAAAGCTGAATCGGCGTTCGCAGCGTCAGCTTGCCGAGTTGTCTCAAATGATCGCCAGGGAATTGAGTGACAGCGATTCAAATAGCGTCGAAGAACTTACCGACCAACTGCAATCTATGCTGCCCGAGCTCATTGCTGGCCAAAGGGATGCGGTTGCGATCGGCCCACTGCGGCGATTGAAATCATTGACTCTGGTGGCAGGAATTCGCAAAGCGTTAAGCCGTCACAGCCTGCCCGACCGCATGACAATTCAATCAAAGCTGCGCGACGTCGGTGCCAGGTCGTTAGCAACGATCGCTGATCGAGGCAGCCGAATTCAATTTGTGCGAGACCTTGCGGCGAGCGGGATGCCTCAACTGGCGTTGGAGATTCTTCAAATTGCAGCAACCGAAGACGGTGACCGGCTCATGGCATTTACCGGTCGACAGATTCGATTGGAAATCATGCGTGCAGGGAGCGGCGACAGCACATCGATCACGACACTTCTGGACGAACTCGTGGCCAGCGGCGATCTGCAGATGCTCAGGACAATTCACGATGAATTCACATTCGACGACTCATCCAGCCCTTGGAATCTTCAGCGACTGGTGACCGCTCAGGCAATGGCCAACAAAGCCACATTTGAAACATGGTTTGCAGCTCACGCTGAAACAATCAAGCCAGAAGTTTCAACATGGGGTGCCGAAGCAAAAATCGATCAGTCGGATCACCGCACTGTCATGTCGCCTCGTAAGCTTCCCAATAGCATTCCGGACGCAGCAGTCCCGTTGTATGGTTCGCCAGGCAAATTTCGGGGCTGGTCATTTGCAATGTTGCTGCGCGAACAGGCCCTCGCCGCTTATGACTCGGAAGGACGTATTCGCTGGACGCTTCCGGTACGCGGTGCAGTGGAACAATTGAGTGATGCAACGTATACGGATTCCTACATTACGGTGTGTGGCCCTATGATGCTTGTCAACCTGAAAGGCTTGCTGTTTTCATTGGACACCGGTGATCTTATCCAGCGAATGGATGGAAATAAACAAGTGATTGAACCACGTGTTTTATGGACAAGGAATCTGGGTACTCTCCCGTCCGATCCGGCATCCAGTGAAGATCAACGTAATGCCGACTTCACCGACCGATTGACTCAATTCGCACCACAATTGTCAGGCTACTATCCCGTTGCTCCGGTGACATCTACCGCCGTCGCTGTGATCGCCCAACAACGACTATTTGTTTTCGATAGTTTAACCGGCCGCTTGTTGTGGCAAATGGATGGTCTCGCTCTGGATGCAAAGTTATTGACGACTCAGGATTCGGTATTGATCCTGTCAAGACGGACGGGACGGATCGAAGCTCGCAACATCATCGATGGGACTCAGATGAAAGTTGCCGGAGTTCCCGAATGGTGGGGCGATGCCATCGGCAATGTCGGATCATCAGTCTATGACTTCGAAATGGAACCCGGCGAAGAACTGCTTTGGCGAATCGCATTGCACGGCCAGTCGTGCGTATTGTTTCGTCTTGGAACAAACAAGTCTGCTCTGGAATGTCGAGACCTGATGACGGACACAGTCACCTGGTCGATCGATCTGCCTGCGAATTCTGTTTGCTCCAACGTGACGAACGATGTCGTCGCGACCCTTGGAGAAGGGAGTGAGTTGAAACTGATTCGCATTGATACCGGGCAGCTTCTGGCCAGTCACGACGTGACTCCTGTCCCGAAACCTCGCGAGCTGTTTCTGGTGCAAAGTTTGGGCAACTATGTCGTGTTGCCTGAAGCTGTTGATGATCCATCTCTTGACATTGATCCTATTATGCAGGCGATGCATGTTTATGGTCGCATGTACTGCATTCATGGCAAGTCCATGGATCTGCTGTGGGACGAACCGCTGGACCATCGATACATTCGTTGCGCATCGGCTCAGGCGCGTGTCATTCTGCCCAACGCTCCGATCATGATATTGCTGAAACGCGGCGGAGAGGTTGATCCTGATTCGGGAGCACGCCGAACGCACTATGGAGCCCGCATTATCGACGTCCGAACGGGCAAAGATATTCTGAACGCGACCGATGTCGGCTTAACGTTGAACGATCACTGGCTGCGAATCGATGAACCAAAACAGCAACTTGAATTGAGCTTCGATTCGCATATTTTCACGCTGGATTTTTCCGACGCAAAGCAATGAGCTGATTGCACGCCGCGCCAAGGCCTCGCGACTTTTGAGCCGATACGAATCCGAAACGTAAGTGAGGGATTGAGTTTACGAATCTAGCGATCCACGGCGTTTACGTTCTTCCTGGCCAATTCGCCAGCCACGGCATGCCGCGGTCGATCACGGTGTCCTCACAGATGCGAGAGTACTCAGACGAGCGGCGATCTCCGGATGGAACCACGTCAGTAATCTTCAGGTCGATGATATCGGCAGCAATGCTACGCGCGAGGTTTTCGGCATCGAGCAATTCAGCGTCGGTCCAGTCGGCAATCGCCGCGCCGATTTTTGAGAGTTCGCCGGGAAGCTGGATGTAGCCAAGTTCCACGTTGCTGGTAATGCCATCTGATCGAACAAGCAATCGATAAAGCGGTAGCTGCAGATCAATCCATTCGTCCTTGCTGCGGTGTGTCGTCTTTGGCGGCAAAGCCGATTCGCTGGTCTTGTAGTCGAGGACGCGATACTGACCGGTCTGCACATGCTTGTCCACGCGGTCCACGCGACCAACAAGTTTCACCGGCCGATCATGGATGTCCGTGAAGTCAGTGCATTCATACTTCTTTTCTGTCTGATGAATCCGCCAGCCCGCGCGGCAGTTCTCGGCCTGCCATTTGGCAAACGCTGACAGTCTGGATTCAATCATCTTAAGCTGCACGCTGACAGTCGCAGATCGCGTGCGGCCGAATCGTCCCAAAGCCGCCTTGTTAAGTGCATCGAGCAGAAAATGCTGAATGGCTTCATCGTCAAAAGCGTCGCAGTATCGTGACTGACCGAACTCATTCAGAACTTCGTGAATCAGACTGCCGAACGCGCGTGCATCGAGTTCACGCACGTCGTCTTCGACAAGATTGAGTCGTAGCTCGCGACTCAGGAAATAACGATACGGGCAGTTCAGATAGTCGCGAAAACTGGTGACGGGAATTTCTTCCGGAGCTGGTGGCACAGACAGCGGCGACGGAACAATGAAGCCGCTGTGTCGGGGTGGTTCAGCTTCAGGTTCCGTGGGAGTCGGTAACATCGCGGCGACATCAGCAGCAGTGTCCGGATCGTAAAATCGGCGAACGCGTTCCGTCAGCGATTTTGGATCGGCAGCAAACCACAATCGACTTGGCGCCAGCGGATTGCCCTTCACGTCGGTGCGTCCAGCGACCAGTACAACTCTGCGGCGACTGTGCAGCACCGAAGTCAGCGCGTACGCATCTCTCGCGTAACGACGGCGGTTATCAGTGAGATCCAGTCGCGTGCGAAGACTGTTGGGCATGAAAGCGTCGGCGTTGATCGATTCCGGAATCTTGCCTTCGTTAAATCCAGTCAATACCAGAACAGGACTGTCGTCCAGCGGCAATTCCAGCCAGCCCAGCAATTCAACAGCCTGATCATTGGATTCGGGGGGAATTGAGGCTTCACCGATTTGGCGCAACAGCAATTGTAACGCCTGACTGGCCGTACAATCCGGCAACACGCTCGGTGGCACGCGTCGCAGTTGTTCGTTGAATTCCTGTAAGCGAGTCACGCAGGCCACGATGGCTCGATCTGCTTCCGAGTCCGCTCGAAGATCACGGTCGCGATAGATTGTGGCCAGAATGCGCACGGCGCCATCGGCCCATGCGGACAGCGATCGCTTTCTTTCCAACTGCTGAGTGAGCGAGGCGTCGGCCGAATCTTCTAATTCGTCCAGCGTTCTTTGTCGCGATTTTTTGAAGGGCTTCGGCGTTGGAGTGGCACGACCAACGGCGGACCGCGCACTTTCCGCATTGATGGCTTCAGGGATGAGACATCGCAACAGGAATTCCACCGCGCGGCAAACTTCTGCGACGATTGTGCGTCGCGGTGATCTGCCAAGTAACACGCCAGGCGTAAGTTGCAGATGTTCGGCAAGGTATTGATCAAGTTCATTGAGCCAGCCATCGCGGCGAGTAAACGCATCATCGTCGTTGAGATTTTGATTCAGATGTTCGCTGATCCAATCGTAGACGTCTGGATGCCGTACAAAGTCGGTCAGCGTTGCAAAATCCGGCGGCAACTCATCCCGCGCTGATGCCACATGCAGAGCCATTGCGGACAGCAACTGATACGGCCGCGAATCGCGGAGCAGCATGCCGATCGGCCATTGTCCGGCGATCCCGGCGTCGGCCATCGCTTGAGTCAGCGTCGGAACCATGGAATCATCGGCCACACCAATCGTGATGTCGTCGGCGCGAAATCTGCCATCAAAGCTGGCGAGTTCAACCATCGCCAACTGAGCTTGCTGCAACGGCGAATCCGTGATGCGAGTACTCTCCAGCGGGATGTTGAGCAATCGCGTTTCCCATTGTTCAGGGCGGACACAGCCATGTTCGTCAAACGCCTCGGATTCGGACTCGGGTGCGTGAATAATGGTCGTGACACGATCGGCGACTTGACTGAGCATCTGCCGAATGACGCGGTTCATATCGACGGTGCCAATCAGAATAATATCGCTGTCAGTACGACATTCATTCTGCTGCACGGCTACAAGTCTTGCGGCCTGACGATCCCAAAGTTTCAGACCATCCAACTGCATCAGATATTCGGCCTGAATTCGGCGCAATGCTTTCCAGCGTTCGGCCTCTTCGATGTTTCCAAGTTCGACGAGTTTCAGATGAACTTCGTCAAACTCCATGCCGTCTGCGGCAAGTTCATTGTGTTGCTTGCGGAGCGATTCGCAAAGCGCCAGCCATGATGAGACAGAATTTTCGTCCGGTCGATTTGGCAACGCTGCGCGAATTTCGTGTGGCTTCACGGCGTAAAGAGCTTTACGCCAGACCAGCAACTGCGTCAGATCGTCGGCAAGTTTCTGTTGCTGCGGATACAGGAGTTCCGGAAACTGATTGAATGTCGTCATCCGAGGCGGCACCAGCGCGGGCCATTTGGGACTGCCGCGCTGCACGAGAAGTTCCAGCATCCGGCGAGCGGCTCGGCGACCGGGGAAGACCAGAATCACTTTCGACATGTCCAACTGATCGCCATTCGCGTACCGACTAATCAAATAGTCAGCAGCAGCCGGAAGAGCGGGCTTGTTCCAGTCCAAAAAATGTCGCGTGATCGCCATGAAGTCGTGCTTCTCTGTTGTTGCGGTCTTTCCTTAAAATTTCTGCGGTGATAGTACGCCGGATCGCTGCAATTTTCCATGACTGGCGAACTCGTGACGAAGTTCGGGACCGTTATTTGTACTCCGCTGATTTAGAACATCAGTACAGAGAGCAATGTAACTTCAGCGAATCGTTCCACCGGATTTCGTGGCCATTCGTTTCGATTGCGCTTGGGCCTCATAGGTGGAAACGATCTGATCAAGCTCGGGATATTCCGCCGCCGGTGCGATCGCTCGCGCGGCTTTCGCCCATTTCACGGCTGATTCAAAATCGTGATTTTCCGAACTGCACGTGGCCAGCGTATTCAGACATGTCCAGTCCTTAAATTCAGAAAGTTCACATGCTTTCGCGGCCAGCGTGATGGCACGTTCAGGGTTGCGAATCTCCTTCTTGTCGCTGGTGGCCAGCAACCATGCCAGGTTGTCCCATGCTCGGACGAATCCGGGATTCAACTGCAAAGTCTTTTCATAGTCTGCAACCGCTTCCACCTGTCGTCCCACCCGATCATACGCCGCAGCACGATTGTTGTAGGCTCGAAACATTTCCGGCTGCAGCGTGATGGCGATTGTCCAGCAATCGATTGATTGCTGCATTTTCGATTGGCTGAACAGCAGATTTCCACGGTTGTACCATGCGGCTGCGTGCTCTGGCTGTATCTCAACCGCTTTCGCATATGCAGCGACGGCGACATCAGCCTGACCTCGTCCCGCTTCGATGTTGCCGATGATGTACCAGGCATCAGCCAGTTTGGAATCGAGATCTATTGCCTTGTCGAGGTCCTGGCGAGCGTCATCGTTCGCGCCGGTCTGATGCTTTGCAATCCCACGCCGATAGTACAGGATCGCATCATCCGGTGACAGTGCGATGGCCGCACTAAAGTCTTCGACAGCAGCGGCTGCTTTTCCGCGTCGCTGATTCAGCAATGCGCGGCTGGTCAATGCCGACGGATTTTGGGGATTCTGTTGCAATGCCGCTGTAAGATCGGCGATCGCGTCATCAGAATGCCCCAGTTGTTCCAGCAGTTCCGCACGCCGCAACCGAGCGACCTCGTGCGTCGGTTCAACGCCCAACAACGCATTGAGTTCCTCCATTTCCCGGAACGTCAACTGAAGACTGCCGCAGCACTGAATTCGCATCCATCTAGCATCAAGTGAATCGCGGCTGAGTAAAACAGGGTGATTAAGAATATCCAGTGCTTCCCGGAAGTAGTCGTTTCTGAAAAGACTTGTCCCCTTGATGAGCAGTGCTCGATGATCGTCAGGTGTTGTTTGCAGAAGCTGATTCGCGTCGTTTAATGCGGCCTGCATGTCTTCGGATGCCAGATAAGCGGAAGCTCTCGACACTAGAGCCGAAGAGTTTGCTGGATCCGCTTGTAACAACTTTGTGGACACTCGGATCGATTCGCCCCATTGATTTTGTCGTGCCAGGGCCTGACCATAGAACAAAAGTAGTTCTGAATTCAGTGCCTCTTCCGAAATCTGCGGAATCAATCTTAAGGCTTCAGCATCGTCATGGCGACGCAGAGCAATCATGGCCTGTAACAGAAGCAACTCCGCAGTCTTATCAGAATCAAGCGATACCGATGTGTCTGCCGACGCAATTTTTACGTCTTCGTAAGCCCCGGCAACGTTTCCATCTGCCAGACGTGCTTGACATCGAAGCATTCTTTGAGAAGGCGAAAGCTGGCCAGCGTGAGATTCGGCAAGTGTGTCCAGCGTCCTGGCGGCTTTGGAAAACTGACGATCCTGAAACAATCGTTCGGCGACGCCAAACAATAGCTCGCCATTTTCCGGCTGCAGGCTGGCGACCTTCTGCATGTCAGCCAGAGCGGCCGCAGGCGCATTGAACAATTCAAACGCTTCAGCACGAAGCAAATACAGTTCCGCCGAGTCGGGCTTCTTGAGCAATGCCAGTGTCAGGTCGGCGATGGCATTTCCTGGATCATGTTCCCCCAACCGCGAACGCGCCCGCAAACTGAGCGTTTCGACATCATCGGGATGATCCAAAAGATATTGCGTGAAGTCGGCCGTAGCGGCATACCACTCACTTCCTTCAAGATGCAGGCGGCCGCGTTCCAGTACTGTCTGCGAGATCGCAGCAGAACTGGTGGCCGAGTTCGCCGAAATTAATCGAGTATAGTCTTGAATGGCTTCCTCGCGTCGATTGGAATTCGCCAGCAAGTTCGCGCGAATTCGAAGAGCCGCAGTATTGGCGGGCTCGGTCGCAATTGCCCGCTGAACGAGTAACATCGCTTCAGAAGTTTCACCGGCACCTCGAAGTTGTTCGGCCAACGTCACTCGAACGGCCGTCATCAGTGGTGCCGAGAGCGACGACTCATCAATCAGAATAGTCTTCAATCGTTCTGTTGCAGCGTCATTTTGGCCGCGTTGGATTTCCAAATGAGCCAGAGATAGTTGCAGTTCGCGACTGTTCAGAGATAGACGCTCTGCCCGGGAAAAATTGGCTGCTGCCGCATCGAGATTGAATTTGTCCAGATATGCACGCCCCAGTTCCAGCCGAACTGTGAATTCATTGGGTGCCAGTTCCGCTGCTTTTGACAGATCACTCACCGCATCGTCAGTACGATTCAGCTTGCGGAGGATGCGGCCACGTTCCAGCCATGGCAAATAGCCCTCACTCGTGAAGCGACAGGCCATGTTCAGATCCGCCAGCGCGCGATCGGTGTCGCCGGTCTGGTTGTAGCACAAACCGCGATTCATCCAGGCGGTCGCATTTTCGCGGTCGCGGCTGATCATATTACTCAGATCTTCGATCGCTCGCTCTGGGTTTGATTGAGCAAGCAGCGCAGCACGACGAATCAACGCGCCGTTGTTTGCTGCATCAATTTGCAATAGCTTTTCAAGGTCCTGCAGTTCTTCATCCACTCGCTTCAGGTCGCGAAATCCCTGAATACGTGCCTCCAGCGCCGGCAGCATCTGAGGTGTCAATTCGAGAGCTTTACTGAGCGACGTGACACCGTGTTCTGCGTCGCCGGAAGAGAGCTGAGCGACGCCCAGCGCACACCAGGCTTCATCCCAATCAGGCTTCAGTCGAGTCGCAGTGGCAAGATCTTCGATGGCATTCTCGTGCTTGTGCATTTCGCCGTAGCAAGTGCCACGCAGATAGAATGCTTCTGCCAAACTCGGATTGAGCGCAATGGCTCTGTGAAGCTGCTGCAGAGCTTCAATGGGACGATCTGCCTCGTGGTGCTGAATCGCAGTGCGGACGAGTTCCTCAGCCTGCTGCTTTTGATCAGCGCAGCCAGCAGCGGAAATCAAAATAAGAATCGCGACAAGAGACTTTGTCGCCAGAGAATTCGTCCCATATCGGGGCGGATTGCAGGTTCTGATTTTCATGCATCCACCTTGCAATGGCTAAAAATGTGACATGCGCGGCTGACAGTTTCGGAGCCACGTGGCATCCGACAATCGTTGTCATCGTCACGGCAGCGACAAGAGTTGCGATTGAACGCAATCGCGACGATGCTTTCTATCTGCAAGTCTTACGCTGGCCGAAACCTTTCGCTGGCTTACCTAAACTTCCGAGGCAGAAAATCTGCTGAGGCCGCCTGTCGGCTCTGAGAAGAATGCCGACCGCACGAACGCGGAATGAAGCCATGCGTGGTCTAAGGTCGAAAACAGAGATATGCAGGAATTGCCGGTTTGCAGTTGAGCGGTTCGCCTTCTGACTCTGGTTCTGAAGTCGAATTGAATATCAGCAACCGCACTCTGGTCGAGTCAGCAATTCGTTTCCAGTCACAAATCTCAGATGGATGTATCTGGCATGTTTTCAGACGATCAAACAGCAATCCTTGTTTGTTTTGCGGCTTTGGCAGTGTGCGGAATAATCGCGGCCCTCAGCTTTCATCTTGGGCCTGCGGGACGCCAGCAGAAACAAATCGATGCTTCTCGAAACCGAACTCTGCCGCTTGAGAAGCCACAAAGCCAGCTGCAACATCAGGACCGTCGCGCCGCCTGATTTATCGCAAGTCCCTGATCCTTGTGTGAGCCGCAGGCGCTAGCCTCGGGCCGCTGTACGTACTGCTTTTTTACTCCGAAACCCCCGACGCTAGCGCGTGCGGCTCACAAAACGTGGCTCAACTGCAAAAAAGGGGCACCGAATTTGACCGCGACCCTCACGGGCACTTGCGGCGAGTTCGTATGTCCCTTATTTTGTTTCCGCTGAGCCGTTGGGACATCCAGAAATCGTGATGCCCAGACCGTGGTTGCCCACACGGCGGCATTCGACATTGTCGACTACGAATACTGTCCCCTACGAGTTCTGATCGGAGATTACTGAAAATGCGTCGCACTGCTGCCTTTCTAAGTGGAGTTGCGTTGTTTGCTGCCGGCTTCGTCTGTGGTCATCTGGATACTGCGTTTCCATTAAAACTGAACGCTCAACTGGACGAACCAGCTCAACTGACGACAGACGCTCTGACCACATATCAGAAAGCCCGCAAGGCTGTGTCCGATATGAATGACACTTTTATCGCGGCGGGTGTCTCGACAGCCGCAGCTTCGGACGTCAACTATTTCTCCGTCTCTGTCGGAGGAATTGATGTCATGCGGGATCTGGAAGAAGGTCGCGGTGTTGATCCAGAGACGTTTGCGGCTCTATATGCCTTTGAAGATCAGGAACTTGGCGCGACAGGTAAAACGGAACGCATCTTTAAGCGATTTGGCGTTGACGTTTCACAACACCTTGACAGCGACGATCGTGACCGCATTCGCTATAAGGGAAAAATTGTGCAGATGTATTCAACTGAACGTCTGAATCAACTCTTCGAGCGACGTGACGAACTGCAGATTCTGTCGAGCAATAAGTAATCGCATGCAACGCTTCTGGCTGTTCAAATCTGAACCCACAACATTTTCCATTCAGGATCTTGCCGCAACCAAGGGGAAGAAGACGTCGTGGGAAGGTGTTCGTAACTATCAGGCTCGCAATATGCTGCGAGACGAAATCCAGTGCGGTGATGGCGTGCTGTTTTATCACAGCAACACCGACCCAATGATCATTGCCGGAACTGCAGAAGTTGTGAAGGCAGGTTACCCCGATCATTTTGCACAGCAGCCGGACCACAAATATTTCGACGAAGCCGCGTCATCGGAAAAGCCCATCTGGTTCATGGTTGATATTAAGTTGGTGAGCATCTTCAAGAATCCAATCACGCGTGCCATGCTGGCCCAGCATCCCGTGACGTCGCAAATGATGGTGTTGAAAAAAGGCAGTCGCCTGTCCATCCAACCGGTCACCGCTGCAGAATGGCAGGCTGTGAATGAAATTGCGTCCTCATAGTAGACCTCACTCTCCGAGTGAGGCAGGCCGCGAAACGCGGCATGAGGCATTCGTCACTCGGAGAGTGACGGCTACTATCATCACAAATCGAGTGGCATTGGTCGCTCACTACCTCAACACGGCTTCACCGGACAACTTGTGAATCACATTGATCTGAACTGCGATCTTGGCGAACTCGAAGGTCCCGAAGGCGAGGCCCTCGACCAAAAAATGATGACATACGTGTCGTCGATCAACGTCGCATGCGGCGGACACGCTGGCGACGCAGATCGCATCCGCAAAGTTGTCCGACAGGCGTTGGATTTGAAAGTCGCCATTGGTGCGCATCCTGGGTATGCGGATCGTGCCAATTTTGGCCGCGTCGTTGTGCCGATGTCGCCAAGGGAAATTTCGACACTCGTGTCGCAGCAGGTTCAGAGAGTTGCAGACATCGCTGATGAATTCGGTGGCAAATTGCATCATGTCAAACCGCACGGAGCTCTTTACAATCTGGCGGCGACGTCACCGGAAACAGCATTCGCAATTGCGACCGCAGTGAAGAATGTAGCCCCGACATGTCGACTGGTGGGACTCTCGGGCAGCTGTCTGATTGACGCAGCGAAGAAAGCAGGACTGAGGGCTGTCCGTGAGATCTTTGCAGATCGGAATTATCTGGCCGATGGAACTCTGGTGCCGAGACATCAACCCAACGCAGTGCTTCACGATGCCGCCGAAATTGCTGCTCGAGTGGCTTCGATCATAAGGACCGGCACCGTGATCGCTCTTGATGGCACGAAACTTCCGCTGCAATTTGATACCGTATGTCTCCACGGCGACACACCGAATGCCGTCGTGATTGCCGCCGAAATTCAGCGAGTCTTCACCGAGTGCGGAATTATGGTTCGCGCTGTTGATGTGAATGCTTAGCATGATTCGTCGGAAAATTGTGGGGGGTGTGAAGCGTAGCGAAACACACCACGGCGGTCATTGTCGCGATGTGGAGCCGGGGATCGAAACATCACAGGCCAGAACTGGTGCGTTGCGTGTTACTTCACGCACCCTACGAACAGAATCACAGGATCACATCAAATGCTATCTCCGCCGAATCAGTCAGCGTTATCACATTCACAGCCGGTTGTCTTTGCTGTCGCGACCATGGATACGAAAGCCGAGGAACTCGCGTGGGTTGCCGGATGTCTGCGAAAAGCAAACGTTCCAGTCATCACGGTCGATGTCAGCACCGCGAAAGTCACGGGGCTTGCTGCAGACGTGACGTCGGGGGAGGTTCTTGCGGCAGCGGGCCAATCGTGGAATGCAGTTCAGGCAATGGATCGCGGTGCAGCCGTGAATCAAATGTCCAATGCGTTTCGTGTCTGGCTTCTGCAGCAATATGAGAATGGCAAAGTCGCAGGCGTGATCGGCCTTGGCGGCAGCGGAGGCACCGCGATTGTCACTTCGGGTATGCGAGCGTTACCAATCGGATTGCCAAAGCTGATGGTTTCCACAATGGCCAGCGGGAACACGGCTCCGTATGTTGACTGCAGCGACATTTGTCTAATGCCTTCCGTCGTTGATATTGCCGGATTGAATACCGTGTCGCGCCGAGTCCTCAGCAATGCGGCGAATGCGATGGCGGGCATGGTGACGAATGCTGTTGCTGATACAAAAGTGAAAGAAAGACCGACAATTGGCATGACGATGTTCGGCGTCACGACGACTTGCGTATTGGCAGTTCGCACAGCTCTGGAAGTTGCAGGTTTCGACTGTCTTGTGTTCCATGCCACCGGCGCTGGCGGACGAGCGATGGAAAAGCTGGTGGAATCTGGTTTAATCGAAGGCGTGCTGGATATCACAACCACGGAAGTTGCGGATGAAGTTGTCGGCGGCATTCTGACCGCCGGGCCGCAGCGTTTTGACATTATTCTGCAACGGCAGATTCCGTACGTGATGAGTCTTGGCGCGTTGGACATGGTGAACTTTGGAGCGAAAGAAACGGTGCCGGAGCGTTTTCGGAATCGCCAGATGCACGTTCACAACGCGAATGTCACGCTCATGCGCACGACCGTTGAAGAGAACCGCCAGATCGCCAACTGGATCGCCGACAAGCTGAATCGAACAGTATCCTCCGTGACACTGCTCATTCCAGAAAAAGGCGTTTCAGCAATCGATGCTGATGGGCAGCCGTTTTATGATCCCGCAGCGGATGCGACGTTGTTTGATGAACTGGAATCGCGTGTCAAACAAACTGACTCGCGTCGGATCAAACGGCTCCCGCTGCACATCAATGATGCTGAATTTGCCAACGCACTTGTGATTGAGTTTCAGCGACTCTGGTCAGCACGGCGAATCCAGCCGCCACCGAGCACTCGATCACCGTCATAGAATACCGCCGCTTGCCCCGGCGCGACGCCGAAGATCGGCTGATCGGGATAGACCGTCACCGAGTTGTTATCGCCGGGCTCGATCACGCACGGTTCAGATGTCTGTCGATATCGAACTTTCACCGCACACGTCATGCGCGATGTCGGTCTATCCGAAAGCCAATTGCAGTCCACAGCGCTGATGACGGTTGTCGCCAGATCTTCGCGATGTCCCAGCACAACCTGCCGAGACCCTGGACGGATTTCGATCACGAAACGTGGTTCACCAAACGCCAGCCCCAAGCCTTTGCGTTGGCCGACTGTGAAGTGTTCGTAGCCTTCGTGCGATCCAAGAACGTTTCCCTGCATGTCAACAAATTCGCCTTCCGTGCCTTCGTGACCACGGTAGCGTTTCAGAAAACCAGCGTAGTCCTGGTCCGGCACAAAGCAGATTTCGTACGAATCTTTCTTGTTGGCAACTCGCAAACCTGAATCTCCGGCGAGTCGGCGAATGTCGGGCTTTTGAAATGTACCAATCGGCAGCAAGACATTCGGCAACAGCTCGCGACGGATGCCGTAGAGAACATACGACTGATCTTTGTTGTCATCAAACCCGCGGTACAGTCCCCATTCGTTTGTAGTTTCGTCCTGCAGAATACGAGCGTAGTGGCCCGTCGCGATGTACTGCGCGTCGACCTGCTGAGCGAACTCCCACAGACGTCCGAACTTCAGCCAATTATTGCATTGGACACATGGATTCGGCGTGCGACCGGCAAGATATTCGTCCGCGAAGTAATCCTTGATCTTCAGGAACGCGTCATGGAAATTCAGCGAATGGAAGGGAATTCCCAGTCGATCGGCCACACGTCGCGCGTCGGCGGCGTCTTCTGAACTGCAACAGCCCTGCCGATTTGATGCTGGATTTGCAATCGGCAGCAATCCCGTCGCTGGCACCGCGCAGGCAGACTCCGTTTCACCGGACCGCATAAACAGCCCGATGACTTCATATCCCTGCTCATGCAGCAGAACTGCCGCAGCGGAACTGTCAACTCCGCCACTCATTGCTAAGACAACACGTTCGCCCACTTACGTCTCCTGTTCTGAGAAAGTCCGCCCCGCCCTTGTTCCGAGGCTCAATAACTAAATCCATTCTTCCGCACATGTACAAACGGCTCAAACTGTGACGGATCCTTGTGGCTGATCGCATTCGTGATTGTCACTAACAGAATTCGATGATCGCCCGCATCCATCTGACCACAGACAGTGCCTTCAAGCGTTGCCATTGCAGATGACAAGGCCACCAGTCCATTGTTCGCTGGAATCAGGTCAATGCCTTCGAATGCATTTGCATCCGGCTCGAAACCTTTCGAAAAGTGGCGAAACAACGTGTTGTCGCCCTTTGGAACCTGATTCAGTGTCACGGGCGATCCGTCTTTGAGCCAATCGATCAGGTAACGTGATTTGTTGACCGCGATTGTGACTTGAGGCGGATCAAAGGATGCCTGCTGAACCCAGCTCGCGAGCAGTCCCGTCCTTTGTCCAGTGCCGTCACCGGCAACCAGAATGAACACTCCACTGGGGACTCGGCCGAGGACTGGAGCGATGCGTGATTGAAGTTCTGGATTTGTCATTTCGTAGTGGTCCGCGCAATGAGAGGGTTTAGAATCGTAGGATGCGTGCAGCGGAGCGAAACGCACCCAAGGGAAAGCATGATAACTGGTGTGTTTCGCTCCGCTGCACACACCCTACATAAATCACAAACATCGCATCGCGGCCTCTGGCAAAACGCCTCGCACGATTTCTACATGCCCTATCCGTGACGGCAGCACAAAACGCAACTCACGACCTTCGGTCTTTTTGTCCAACATCATACACGCGACGATGTCATCATGTCGATCACGCAGATCGGCCGGTACGGAAACAGGCAGCTTCAGTTCTGAAAGCAGTTTCTTCTGCCGCCGAGTGTCTTCAGCCGTGATTCGACCAAGCGATTCCGCCAGCCGACTTGCACAGATCATGCCGATGGACACAGCTTCACCGTGCAACAATCCGCCGTATCCCGCCAGAGCTTCAAATGCATGACCGAATGTATGACCGTAGTTTAGGATCGCTCGCAGCCCCTTAGTTTCGTATTCATCCTGACTCACAACGTCCGCCTTCAATTCGCAACTGCGGCCAATAACATGACGCAGCACATCCGGATCTCGCGAATTCAAACCTGCGACGTTGTGTTCCAGATACGCAAAGAACTCCGCGTCCAGAATGACGCCGTACTTCACAACTTCGGCCAATCCGGAACGATACTCACGATCCGGCAGAGTATTCAGAGTCTCCAAATCGATGATCACGCCAATCGGTTGGTGAAACGCCCCGATCAGATTTTTCCCGCGAGGATGATTGATGCCCGTCTTACCGCCGACAGAACTATCGACCATCGACAGCAACGTTGTCGGCACCTGTACGAATCGCAAACCGCGCGCGTAGGTTGCAGCGACGAAGCCCGCCAGATCACCTGTCACGCCGCCACCGACTGCCACAACAATCGTCTTGCGATCGGCCGTCATATCGACCAACTGATCGTACAGCGCCTGAGTCTGTGGGTACGACTTCGAATGTTCACCGGACGGAACGATGGTCGATTGAACGTCGGCACCAGCGGCCTGCAGACTTCGCTCAACGGCACGGCCATGCTCTTTGTAAACTGCAGAGTCTGCAATCATCAGAATTCGCAGGCCGTTCGCAGTGTCAAGTTTCAGCCAACCAGCCAGCAGCGATCCGGCATGCTTCGTGCCGCCCTCGTTGATCACGATGTCGTAACTTCGCGAACCGAGGTTCACGGAGACAATGCGGTCGAAGGTAGTTTGGTGTTTGGTCATATAGTTAATTCAGCGAAACCTTCGGCCACCATCTGCCGCAGGGCGCTGTCGATTTAATCGTAACCCGCTGCGTCAGCGAGGGATGCTTGGCGAAAAACTCAGGCCATTTTATCCCTCACTGACGTTTCGGGTTGTGAAAACCCATTAAATCGACAGCCCTCAGGGTTGAAAGGAATGAGTGTCGTCGGTCAGATACTCACCGCAACACATTCTGTCGCATTCGCGGCGAAATTCCGGAAAGCAAATCTCATGTTGGCTAAGCGTATCATTCCTTGTCTCGACGTTCACGCTGGCCGAGTGGTCAAGGGCGTGAATTTTGTCAATCTCCAGGATGCCGGAGACCCTGTCGAGATCGCCAAACGCTACGAACAGCAGGGTGCAGACGAACTCGTGTTTCTCGACATCACCGCCAGCCACGAACAGCGGGATATTATCCTGGACGTGGTCTCCCGCACTTCGGAAGTGATTTTCATGCCGCTCACTGTCGGTGGCGGAATTCGTACCGTGGACGATATTCGCCGCCTGCTGCAGGCCGGTTGTGACAAGGTGTCGATCAATTCCAGAGCCGTGACAAATCCAGAATTCGTCCGCGAGGCGGCTCTGAAATTCGGCAGTCAGTGCATCGTCGTCAACATCGACCCCAAACGCATTCAACGCGACGGCAAGGAATTCTGGGACGTACACATCAACGGCGGTCGCGTTCCGACGGGATTGGAAGCAGTCTCCTGGGCTCGCGAAGTCGAACGCCTTGGTGCCGGTGAAATTGTTCTCACATGTATGGACGCCGACGGTACCAAGAATGGCTTCGACCTTGAGATCACTCGTGCCGTCGCCGATGCCGTCTCAATTCCCGTCGTCGCCAGCGGTGGAGCTGGATCACCGGAACACCTCTATCAAGCCGTCACCACCGGCGGTGCCAGCGCTGCGCTTGCGGCGAGTATTTTTCATTACGGCACCTACACGATTGAAGAAACGAAACGCTACATGGCCGAACGCGGCGTGCCGGTGAGGTTGTAGTTTGTGGATGCTTTCCTAAATTCCGGCGAGCGGCATGCGTCAGCTTGCCGGTACCTTGCGACTCTTTCGTGTTTGTGACTCTTCCGTGTTTATGAGCCAACAACGCCAGACGCAGGCCTGATGATTGCAGTATTGCCTCCAACTCGCGGCCCGACGCTAGCGCGTTCGGCTCACAATTCGGAGCAGCGATGCGCTGATGTCGAATCTTCTTTGTGAGCAAAACGAGTGCTGTCGCCCTGTTAACATTGCGGCGGCGTTGCTGGTCAGATACTTTGAAAAACCTCCGCTCTGCCCCACCGATGAAACAGTTCCCCCCAAGTCGATCCGTTGACTTTCCCGCCATACTCCGCCCATAATGTGTCAGCCATGCTATCTCGCCGACTACCTTTTACCTGCTTTCTGATCGCTAGCCTGGCTTCGAATCTGCTGACCTCAGGTCTTTCAGCGGAAGATGCGAAGAACAATTCTGACATTGAATTCTTCGAAGCAAAGATCCGGCCGGTGCTGGTCGCCAGTTGTTACGAGTGCCATGCTGCGGATTCAAAAATTGTTCGCGGTGGTTTGCAACTGGACAGCCGCGATGCAAGCCTCAAAGGCGGTGACAGCGGACCGGCGATTCTTCCTGGCAAGCCTGAGGACAGCCTGTTGCTTCAGGCCCTGAAGCATGAGTCCGTTGCGATGCCGCCGGATTCCAAACTGCCGGATCAGGTGATCGCCGATTTTGAAGAATGGATTCGCCGAGGAGCCCATGATCCTCGCGAAGAGGTGAAGACCGGTAAGTTGAAACCTGTTGACTGGGAGACAGCAAAAAATCATTGGGCGTTTCAGCCAATCAGCGATGCTGTACCACCGACGACAGCTTCCAACTGGCCGCAGTCACCAATCGATCAGTTTGTACTGCATCGTCTTCAAAGTGAAGGTCTGCAGCCTACAACAGCCGCAGACAAGCGCACGCTGATCCGACGAGCGACTTTTGATCTCTCCGGCTTGCCTCCGACTGTCGAAGAGATCAATGCCTTTCTGGCGGACTCAGCCCCCGACAGCTTTACTCACGTCGTGGATCGGCTGCTCGCGTCGCCTGCTTATGGCGAACGCTGGGGGCGGCATTGGCTGGATCTGGTGCGATATGCGACAACGAACGGTGCCGATGAAAATCACGGGCTGCCTGAAGCGTGGCGGTATCGTGACTGGGTTGTGCGAATGATCAATCAGGATCTTCCGATGGACCAGTTCATCACGCAGCAGCTTGCCGGTGACCTGCTTCCAGTCCCGTCCGACGAACAGCAGGCTGGTGATCTGTTAACTGCGACCGGCATGTTGGTCATCGGGCCAAAAATGCTGGCAGAGCAGGACAAGGACAAAATGGTCATCGATATTGTCGATGAACAGATCGACACTGTCAGCCGCACGATGCTGGGACTTACCATGGGATGTGCCCGATGCCACGACCACAAGTTTGATCCGATTGCCGCTCGGGACTACTACGCACTCGCCGGAATTTTCTACAGTACAAAATCGATGGCCAATCGTGAGTTCGTTTCGAAGTGGATGGAACGACCCCTGCCATCACTGGAAATTGAAGCAAAGCGGGTTGAACATCAACAAAAGATCGATGCGGCAAAGGCTGACCTGGCGCAGCTGAAATCTCCAGCCGACGATGAGACCATCAAGCAGAAGAAGGCAGCCCTCGAACAACTCGAAAAGGAGATGCCGCTATTTGCGATGGTGATGGCGACGGCCGAGGGAGAAGCTCAGGATCTGCCTGTCCATCTTCGAGGCAATCACCTGAAACCGGGGCCAGAAAAAATTCGCCGAGGCATGCCGTCGATACTCACAGACGTTGCTGCTGCACCAGAGATCGTTGCACCTCAAAGTGGCCGACTTCAGCTGGCCGAATGGCTTGTATCGCCATCGAATCCATTGACAGCGCGGGTCATGATGAATCGCGTGTGGATGTGGCATTTTGGGAAGCCGCTCATGCGAAGCCCTTCGAATTGGGGTCTTCAGGCGGATCCGCCTACGCACCCTGAACTGCTGGACTGGCTGGCTCAGGAATTGATGAGAGGCGGCTGGTCGCTCAAAACCATGCATCGCACAATCATGCTGTCATCCACTTATCAGATGGGCAGTCAGACGAATGCTGAGTTTCAGGAGCGAGATCCGGAGAACCGTCTGCTCTGGAGACAGAATCGAAGAAGACTGGAAGCGGAGCCAGTCAGAGATTCCATTCTGTTCGTTGGCGGAGGACTTGATCGAACCATGGGTGGCATGGCCGACGGTGTAGAAGCCAAACGAAGGGCTCTCTATCTACCAGTCGATCGGAGTGCTTTATACGAAATGTTTTCCACTTTCGATTACGTCGAAACAGCAAATCACATCGAACAACGGCCTGCGACAACGGTTCCCAATCAGGCTTTGTATCTGATGAATAATACGACGGTCCACGAACAGGCTCGACGATTGATTGAGCAGCTTCCCACCAGCGATCCCGGTGTTCCACTGAGTGATTTGAGTGCGGTGGTCGCCGATTTGTTTCAGCGACTCTATGGAAGGCTCCCGAACGACGATGAAACGAAGCGCGCCATCGTGTTTTTAGAGCAGTCGGAACAGACTCTTTCTGCCGTGGAAGATGTTCGCGAACGTCGTCTGCAATCATGGGCCGCATTGTGTCGAACTTTGATTGCCGGCAATGAGTTCATCTATGTGAATTGACGCACGATCTATTGGCTGAATAACAAGCGGTGTGCCTTGTCGAGATGTGTACACGAATTCCACGCGAAGAGTTGAGATCCCGTCCATGAACAATCCTCTGAATCGCCGACATCTTCTCCGGTCGTGTGGTGCAGGGTTTGGTGCAATCGCATTGAACGAACTGCTCGTCAGGACCGCAGCCGCAGAGATCAAACATAACGTCGCACCCGAGAATCCGTTGCTTTGCCGTCCAGGCCATTTTCCGGCCCGGGCGAAGCGCGTGATTTTCCTGTTCATGCACGGAGGTCCGTCGCATGTGGACACCTTCGATTACAAACCGATGCTGGCCAGGCATGATGGCCAGCCGCTGCCGTTTGACAAGCCTCGAATTCAGTTTGCTCAAACGGGCAATCTGCTGCGAAGTCCCTGGCCGTTTCGGCAGTATGGTCAGAGCGGTGCGTGGGTCAGTGATCTGTTTCCGCATGTGGGCCGCTGTGCAGACGACATCACGTTCATCAAATCCATTCATGGTTCCAACGAAGCTCACGGCGGTGCTCTGCTGAAGATGAATACTGGTTCCGACACGTTTGTACGGCCCAGCATGGGAGCCTGGATCAGCTATGGTCTGGGCACAGAAAACGACAGCCTGCCCAGTTTCGTGACGATCAATCCGACGCTTGGGCATGGCGGAGTTCGCAATTTCGGATCCGCGTTTCTGCCGCCCATCCATCAGGCCACTCGCATCGCGACATCTCGCGATAACGGGCAAACGAGCGCTCGCATTCAGAACCTGACCAATGAACAGACTTCACGAGACCTTCAGCTCCTGCAGCTCGGGTTACTGCGAGATCTGGACGGACTGCGGCCCGACAAGTCTGTTCATGCCGCCGCTGCGGCTGCAGATGCGGAACTGAATGCACGCATCGATTCCTTTGAACTGGCGTTTCGTATGCAGACCGAGGCGCCCGAGATTTTTGATTTGTCGAAGGAGACCGAGGCGACTCGTAAGCTTTATGGACTCGACGAGGACCGTACCAGCAATTTTGGAACACAGTGCCTCCTGGCTCGACGACTATCCGAATCCGGCGTTCGTTTCATCCAGGTTTCCCACGCCTATTGGGATCAACATTCGGACCTCAAAGAGGAGCATACTCGGCTTGCAGGTGAGGTCGACAAACCAATCGCCGGTCTGCTTCAGGATTTGAAACAGCGAGGTTTGCTGGAAGATACGCTTCTGATGTGGGGCGCGGAATTCGGGCGAACACCAACGGCTCAGGGAACGAACGGGCGCGATCACAATCCTCACGCCTTCACTTACTGGATGGCGGGCGGCGGCGTCAAAGCGGGATTCAGCTTTGGTGAATCTGACGACTTCGGATTCTATACCGCCCAGGATAAGGTGCATGTCCACGATTTGCACGCCACCATTCTGCATCTGCTGGGTCTGGATCACGAACGCCTGACCTTCCGCTACGGCGGCCGCGACTTCCGTCTGACCGATGTGGAAGGCAATCTGGTACCTGGAATTCTGGCGTGAGTTGAGACCAGATGTTCTGCATAGCAAGTGCGACTATGGTGCCGCAAAAATCGTCACAGCATCGTCGTAGGTACGGCGCTGCCATGAAGAAACCTTTCCTTCGTCATTCATCATGGGAAACACGTGGACAGGAACAATGTCCACCTGCCATGTGCCGTTTGTGGCCGGATGCACATCGATTTCCAGATGACCATAGTGTTTTCCACCGGACAACAGTTTGCCGAATTGCCAGACTTCCGGGCAGTTTTCGTGAGCCAGAAATTTGCGATACGGATTGTCGGAACTCGTCGATGGTCCTCGAAGACCATCACCGCCAATTCCAACATCGTAACAGTGAATAGAATGAGGTTTTGTCGAGCCGTCGGCGAGCAATTCCTCGCCGGGGACCAGTGATCGTTCGAGCATTTCATCATGCCCGGAAAAGACAAGATCGACACCATACTGCATAAAGAGCGGCAACAGGACTCGCATTGGAATTCCCGCCTGCCCTGAAAAACTCGCATTTCCAAACGGAATGCTGTGAGGCCCGGAACCAAACATCGTGTGATGAAACTGCACAAAGGTAAATCGCGATGTCTTCTGAGCTTCTGCCAGTTGAGCCTCAAGCCACTGATACTGTTCGGAGCCGGGATTAAAGTCGGGTGCGTTGCTGCCTTCCAGATTATGGTTTGTATCGGCAGCCGTTTTGTGTGGATGTCCATCGCTGGAGTCCAGTGTGATCAGAGTGATCGGGCCATAGTCCAGCCGATAGTATCGTCCTTTATGCTTTGCATCCTTCGCGCCGTTGTCGGGTACGTTAAAGTACGTGAGGTACTTGTCCGTGGAAAAATTTGCGCCTTCTGCTGAATATCCGCCGCCGGGACCGGCATAGTTTTCATGGTTACCCAGTGCGGGCAGAATGGGGATCCGGCTGGCCAGTGATCCGAACTCGCCTGCGTTGTGTTTCCAGAATTCATCCCAGTCGCGTTGCTCACCACCGCATTCTGCCAGGTCTCCCACGACGAGCAGCAGGTCTGGGCAACGTTCCAAAATCATGCGGCAATTCTCGCGATAGCCAGTCGTCTGATCGACAAGATAGTTCACGATCCCGTCAGGGCGGTTACTGCCCGTGGAAATCGGCCACGCGACAGGAGGCGAAGTGGAAGACTCCGGTTCAGTTTCGGAATCGGAATATACAATAAGCCGCACAGCATCGTCACGGCCGGGTGATGTCGTGAACGATGCAGAATATGTTTCCTCGCCCTGAATGACCGAATATTTATACTCAGTGGCCGCCGTCAATCCTTCAATTCGGGCAGAGTGCATCCATGGCAACTCTGGATGCGGACCGTCAGGCTCTTCCTTGAAGGGATTGTACGCCAATGCAGATGCCACTTCTGGTACTGACTCAATTTCGCACTGCGTCCCTTCGCGTATCAGTGTCACAACTCCTGGATGATGAGAATTGGTGAGCCAACGCACCGTCATGGCGTGGGACGAGGGATTTTGTAAATATGGTAGTACACGGAACTCACTGCCATTTATTGCCGACTCAGTAAGGACCATCGCGAAAAGAATCAGGACTCGCATGTGAGCAACCTCAAATCGAAGACATCTGGACCAACATACCCGAATAGATCACGGCAAACGACAACCTATGCTTTTCAACCCCTGAAGCGCTTCGATTTCCAGCATCAGAATTATAACCGGCAAACGAAAAAAGCTCGTCGTCCAAAGACGACGAGCTTGAATACATCTGTGGCAGAAGGCATTTCAACGATCACTGCTCCAGCGGTAACGCTTCCGCCGAGCCATCAGAAATCATGGGCAGATCAACGGTATTGGAGCCAGGCTTGACATCAAACGTAAACGCATCAACGCCGTTGTATTTTGTGGGAATCGAGACCGCATTTGGTGATCCTGGCGGCCAGTCAAAGCTCACCGTGTTCGGCCCGAGTTTGGAGCCTTCATAACCTGCCAGATATTGAAGTGTGTAGTTTCCGTCAGCATCAGAGTTACCTGCAGCAGCGCGTCCTATATCAGGCTTGAAGACCACGTTTATACCAACCACTGGCTTCCCATCCAGCGTCACGGTGCCTGAAACTTCTCCCAGCTCCGGCTGATCATCGCTGCCCCCGCAACCTGATAACAGTGTGAGCGCGGAACATCCCGCGATGAGCAGGCACTTCTTAAAACACTCGAACATGACTTATCAGGTCCTTTAATCAAAAGGCAGGCGGGCCTGCTCTGTAGGAAACGGCTGGATGAAAACACCCTTTGACCGCGAAAGCAGTATGAGTTGCCCGAGCGATGATACGCTCGGGCAATTGAATTTCGACTGTGGAAGAGCTATCAGAATTCTCCGAGGACCTGGCCATCATTGCGGGCCAGCAGTCGAGCGAATGTCGTCGTCACCCACAACGACAGATTCGTGTTCGGACTGGTCGAACGGTAGTCGATGTTCTCGCTGATAAACCGCACCGAACCATCACAGAGCACAAACTGAGCTCCGCCGACGTGCACACTGCTGAATCCACGCGGCTGATGGTCAGCGTTTGTCGCAGACCAGTTGATGCCATCGTATCCGATTCCAATAGCTGCCAGCCCAGCCGTTTTCACGCCGTTGTTCGTGTCCTGAAGATTGACAGACGCACTGAAACCAATCGCTGTCGCTGCTCCAGCCGTTATCTGACCATATTTCCATGCACGTTCACCAACCATCAACGTATTGCTAGTGCCGTCTGTAATGTCGCGGAAGTTGATTTTGGAGTTCGAAAATCCAACTCCCAGAGGGGGAGTCGCTGTCGTGCCCGGTGTCGCAGGCGGAGTTGTACTGCTTCCCGTTCCAGCAACCATGACGTAGTTCGAGGTCGCAATTGGGATTTCGTTTGTGCCGGTCGTGGTTGCGTTCCGATTGTACCAATTCGCTGCGCCAGCCAGTGTCGATCTGAAGTTGTTCAAGCTTGGGCCGACGTCTGACGGACAGCGGAAGTTTGGCTGAGGCGTCTGAAGAGCCGCCAGGCCTACCGGTGTGGACAACATTGTCTGCATCGGAATATTGCCAACGCTAAGTGTTGCGTAGAGATTTGCCTGTTCGACCTGAGGAAGAATCGATGCACCCCAACTGTACAGACCCATTTCGCCTGAAACAATCACATTCCCAAAGCGAGTGATGTATCCCGGTGGCAGAGTGTTGAAAATGTCATGATAGTTATGCATCGCAAGTCCAATCTGCTTCAGATTGTTCTTGCACTGAGTGCGGCGAGCTGCCTCGCGAGCTTGCTGCACGGCGGGCAGCAACAACGCGATGAGGATTGCGATGATGGCAATCACCACAAGAAGTTCAATCAATGTAAATCCACGCGCCCTGCGTGACACAGAAGTTTTGGCCATAATGAAAAACCTTTTGAACAGAGAAACGAACTAAGAACTGTTATTTCAAACTGATCCGGAAAAGAATGACTTCGTGGGACTGACTTCCAAAGACGTATTGCTCAAGGAATTCAAACACTTATTGAAGCTGGTTTTGCTTCGGAATCAACCGTTAACTAAACACAATTACAGCACATTAGATTTCGAGCAGTTTGTTTGAAATTGTCAATTGTAAATCTGACAGAATTACAATCATTTGCAAATCAAAATTTACCTGACTTTTCATTCATTTATTTGAACTATAAAGTAAGGGGAATTGCAGCCGGCAATTATCATGCCGAAACCTTGTGATAGGAGCTGGCACTTTCAACTACTTCTTTCCAACTTCTAACCTTTGCCATACTAGAAAGCCAGGAGTTCTTGGCAATCAGTTCAAGTCACTTTGCTCTTGAGTTTGTGGTGGCCACTAAATCAACAGCCCAGTGCTTCGAATTCGTCCATTCTCATCTGAGTCGAAGTTGGGCTCATATGCCTCAAAACGCAACAGCACGTCATGTTCGAAACATCACCTAGGCGTGCAGGCTGTCGATTTAATCGTAACCCGACGCGTCAGTTTTGAAGTTGCGCGTTTTCCTTTCTCACAACCCGAAACGTGAGGGAGGGATAGTGTTTTGGGGTTTCGGTGGTCTACCTACGAATCCCTCGCTGACGCTGCGGGTTGTTGTGAGCACACATGAAATTGACAGTCTGCGTGCGACGGTGAGGCATAGACTTTGAACTTGTAGTAATGCTCTTCAAATTCTGGTCATCGTCAAAAAGCAGGCAAAAACGGCATTTGACGAATCCAGCCTTCCTACTGTGTGACCGTAAATCCGCTGGCACCATTTCTTGTGACCCGATAAACTCTGGCCTTTCCAACTGGCACTGTTGTTCCCGCTTTGATTTCACTGGATTGGATCCCATGTTTCTGACTCACTTGCGTTGCGGTTGCTCTGGCCAATCCATTTTCCGCCCCGTGAATTCACTGGTTGCTGCGGTATGTCTGATTGGATTCGCGTCACAATCGCTGGCACAGGATGCAGCAAAACCAGACGCCACCATTGCCGGTGATCTGTTTCAGTTTCCGCCTGAAACTCCGGAAAAAATGATTGAGGCTGCGTTACTCACACGTAAACTTGATCGGCAGGATGACGCTCGTAAATTTTTACGTAAACTTCTCGATCTGCAACTTGGTGAAACGGAACTCAGAGCACTGCGACAACGCCTGGGAGCTGGCCCATTTCTTGAACTCAGCGCTGACCAAAAAGTGCAACCTGAGGCCCGGGAGCTGTTGCAGGTTATCAACGCCGCTTCAAAGCCTCAGCCGCTTTCTGTCGGACAACTGCAGGAACTGATTCAGAAACTCGCAACGCCCGGTGACGACGCCACGAATGCCGTTGAAGCGATCATTGCCAACGGAGACAATTCGGCAGCAGCATTGCTGGCCGCTGATCCAGCGACACCTGCTGGGAGAGTTGCCAAGCAAGTCCTGAAAGCTCACGCTCGCGATATGCGGCATGGACTGATGACGGAATTGAGTCTCGCGGATGCCGCTGGACGTGCTCGCATTATTCAGCTGCTGGCCGGTACGGCTGATCCGAATCTCGCCGTGAATCTGCTGCGATGGCAATTCGATCCTGCAAGTGACGCAGCCAGTCGAGAAGCAGCCGCGATGGCCGTGGAACGATTGTCAAAAGGCAGCCTGAAGGTATCGACACCCGAAGAAGCCAGCGAGCTGCTGACGCAGCGCAGTGAAGTACTGCTGAAATCCGCCGCAGGGCGATTTGCTAAGTTTCGCGATCCAACGGCCATCAATGAATTGAGGCCGCGAGATCGTCGAGCGGAATTGCTGAACGACGCGACGGCCTATCTTACGGACGCAGTGGAACTTGATTCTGCCAATACTCATGCCTCCACTTTATTGCTGGTGGCGAAGTCCGCCGTCACCGATCCTGCCTTGGCCGCAGCAGCTTCGGCAGCAGCCAACCTGGATGTTCCCGTTCTGGCTGCGGCTCTTCATAAGGCCGTTGAAATTGGTGATGCAACTGCCGGAATAGAAATTTTGCGTGCAATGAAGTCGAGTGATGCCTCTACCGTTGCCCCTGAAGCTCTGGACGCCGCCGGGAGTGGATTAAAGCAGGCAGTTAACTCCCCCGACCCGCGAATTCGTTTCCTGGCTGCTGATGTGGCAACCAATGTCTTCCATACTGATATCAGTATCCCGGCCATGGATCGCACATTGAAATCAATCCGCACCGGCAGTTTGAAGCCGGAAGCCGTCGTCGTGGATTCCAACGATCGATCGCTGCGTGATCTCGATGTGGCTCTGGAAAACGCTGGCTTCACGGTCGCCTTGAGCCAGACAGGCCAGGATGGATTCGATGCGGCCGTGTTGCAGATGAACCCTGAGTTGATTCTTGTCGATGCGGAATCCGCCGGCTGGCCTTTGGCGACAACGCTGGCAAATTTCCGAGCGGACGTACGAACTCGGAATACGCCGATCGTGGTGATTGGCCCGGAGCGATTTGCCAAGCGCGTTGACCGACTGAGCGAGATTCATCCGGGAATCTGGTTTCTGGAGGAGCCGGTTGGGATCGATACGGTGGCACTGAGGTTGAACACGCTCTTGTTGCCGCCGCATTTGTTGTCGCCTGAAGATCGAGCAGCGTTGAAACAGTTGGCGGGCGAGAAGTAAATCACTCTGGGAATGTACCGCTTAATACTTGTTCCATGGCTCCCAGCCCTGGAACACACTGCACTGGAGGCTCCTGCCTCCAAAGTCAACCTTGCGAGGCAGGAGCCTTGGCACAAGAACATCAACGTACATCGTACGCTGTATATCCATTGATTTTAGCCCCTCTTTCAGCATTTTTGGGAGGCTGTGGCCGCATTCGCCGTCAGCGATTGGCGCTACTGGCGAGTGACGTTAAATTGATGGTTCGTAATTACCTGTCACAAGTCTCAAACAGTATGGCAATTCCATGATTAAGCTCGGTATTAACGGATTTGGACGCATTGGACGAATGGTGTTCCGTGCAGCGATTCAGAACTTTGCAAAAGACATCGAAGTTGTAGGCATCAATGACCTGCTGGAACCAGACTATCTGGCTTACATGCTGAAGTTTGACTCCGTCCACGGCCGCTTCAAAGGCGACGTTTCCGTTGAAGGCACAAACCTGATCGTGAATGGCAAGAAGATCCGTCTGACAGCCGTCAAAGATCCATCGACACTGAAGTGGGACGAAGTTGGCGCAGACATCATTGTTGAATCAACCGGCCTGTTTCTTGACGAAGCAACAGCCAAGGCACACTTGGCTGCTGGTGCAAAGAAGGTCATCTTGTCGGCTCCGTCTAAAGACGACACACCGATGTTCGTCTACGGCGTGAACCACGAAAGTTATGCTGGCCAGGCGATTATCTCCAACGCCAGTTGCACAACAAACTGCCTGGCACCTTTAGCCAAAGTCATCAACGACTCATTCGGCATCAAGCGAGGCCTGATGACAACCGTTCATGCGGCCACTGCAACTCAGAAGACCGTTGACGGACCAAGCACAAAGGATTGGCGTGGCGGTCGCGGGATTCTGGAAAACATCATTCCTTCGTCAACGGGAGCTGCCAAGGCCGTTGGTAAGGTCATTCCGGAACTGAACAAGAAATTGACCGGCATGGCGTTCCGCGTTCCGACGTCCGACGTGTCTGTTGTGGACTTGACTGTTGAACTGAATAAGTCAGCAACCTATGAAGAAATCTGTGCGGCTGTGAAAGCTGCTGCAGACGGCCCGATGAAGGGTGTCATGGGTTACACAACAGATAAGGTCGTCTCAACGGACTTCGTTGGCGAAGTCTGCACCAGCGTCTTCGACTCCGAAGCCGGCATCGCACTCGACGGAACCTTCGTGAAGCTCGTGGCATGGTATGACAACGAGTGGGGCTACTCGAACAAGGTTCTTGAAATGGCACGCGTCATCGCGAAGTAGTTCGCTTCGATTTGCGAGCCTGAATTCAGCAGCCGTGTGGTAGTCACCACACGGCTGTTTTTTTACGTAGGCAGATCTGTCTGTCACGGCGCAACAAAAAATCCGGTACGACAAACGCACTGGACTTTGATTTTCAGGTTGCTGCAACAGCAATAAAACTATCGCTTTGGTATTGTGCAAGTTCCATGGGTTTCAGCCATGGCTGTCTTTTGTTCTGTAATGACGGGGCACTGAGTCGCCATTTCTGCATTCAGAGCCGTGTAATCAGCCCACTCGGCAGGCAAATTGTCTTCATGGAAGATCGCCGCAACCGGACATTCCGGAACGCACGCTTCGCAGTCAATGCATTCTTCCGGATGAATGAAAAGAATCGCTTCGCCTTCGTAGAAGCATTCGACCGGACATACAACAACGCAGTCTGTGTATTTGCAGTTGAAGCACGGCTCAGCAACGACATGAGTCATGGGGCACCCTTTCATGCCAGATTAACTGGCGATCCATTTATTGAAATCGAATTGACTAAAGACACATTATAGAAACGAACATTCGCACTCAGTAAAACGATTGCGATCCGACTCTGATTGCCAGAGTAGGCAACTCACTCAGCACGAACGATACACTGTAAATCGCAGATGGTGGAACCTTACCAATTGCATTTCGGCGATTTATGACATCCTTTCCAGCATTTTCCAGACTGTTAAGGCACGGAATATCAGACGATCGAAATTGAGACGGAGTCTCGACTTTCTGCGGCAGAATTCACCGATTCCTGAGCAAATTTGAGACACCGAATAGGCAAATAATTCTCACCCGGGCTATGTTAGCTCAATGCGACTCAGCCGTCCGAACTCTTACGCAAGCTGTTTTGAAGTTGAGATTTCGACGGAAAACTCCGCGTGAATTCGCCAACTGCACCCATATCTGCTGAATCTGGTCGAAGTAAAGCAGTGCCAGTTTGTCACAATCGAATATTACTGGCACAATGTTAGCGGTGAAGAATTTTACTTGGACGGGCCGGACTGCAATTACACGAACTGAATTTGGTTTTTAATTCTGAATACCGCATTTTTATAGACGTAAAACAAATCGAACGGCGTTATTTGTGTCAATGGATGGACTGTTTCTTCGAATTTCCCTGTAGACGATTTACAGACCAATCCAGCCATCCGATTTTTTCTATGGCAACCACAGTGAGTTAACGCCGTGCCTCTGACAAATCACGACCGCAAATTGCTAACCGACCTGCTGAATGGTCAAAGCGGGGCGTGGAAGCTATTTGTCGATCGCTACACGCCACTGGTCGTTCAGGTCATTCAGCATTCCGCCCATTCACACAGCCTTAAGCTCAATGCTGCGGATGTGGAGGACTTGTGCGCAGATACGATGGCGGAGCTATTACATCGCGACATGGCTGCTCTTCGAAATTTCAGAGGCCGCTGTTCTCTGGCCACGTATCTTGGTGTCATTGCTCGCCGGATCGTTGTCCGGAAACTTGCTGAACAGCGTTTTTCGTCGGCAATGGGCCACGTGAATGCCCATCAGGCGGCTGTGGATTTCGCATCTCCGGAAAACACTTCCGTACGTCAATTGGACCAGCGAGATCAGGTTGAGTCGCTGCTTTCCAAGTTGCCACACGAACCACGCCAGATTGCAAAATGGCTGTATTTTGATGAACTTTCCTATTCGGAAATTGCCCGTCGCCTCGGTAAGCCGCTGAATTCCATCGGGCCGATAGTTTCGCGTCTGCGATCATACCTGCAACGCACCGGCGGTTGATCCTTTTAGGCGAGCGGCCGATTAGGAACTACCAAGCCGAAGAACCGGACGCTAGCGCGTGGCGGCTGATTTTATTAGCCGCAGGGCGCTAGCCCCGGTTTTCGGCTGTTTTGATTAGCCGCAGGGCGCTAGCCCCGGTTTTCGACGGTAACCAGAAATCTGCCGCTCGATGTTAAGAACCTGTCCAAGAACTATTCCGAGATTGTGAGCCGCAAGGCGCTAGCCGCGGGTGGCAGCGAGACGACCCGCGGCTAGCGCCTTGCGGCTCACGAAATCGCGGTCTTAATGTGGACTTAACGACGGTTTTGTGAGCGGCAAGGCGCTAGCCGCCGGTATTGCCAGCGTTTTAACGCAAATCACCGGCGGCTAGCGCCTTGCCGCTCACTAAGTCCACGCCATTGGACATTATTTGTCCGGAATACGTCGCTGGTTCTGGTTGAATCTTTGTGTTGCCGTTTCGTAAACATTACACGTTGACAATGCGCAACGTCAAGCGGCTTGAACACCATCCAGCTTTGGCGCATGACGCTGAGCTATTCGAGCAATACGAACAAGAATCGTAACTGCCTTTCGGATAACCACTTACGACTTGTCGTCCAACGCGTCCAATTGAAAACTGAGCGTCGAAAATCTGACGGCATGGCGTTAGCTATTTCAATTCTTCAACATCAGGCAATTCAACTTGTGGAACAAGAAGAGTTGCAGCCCTGAGCTCACTGATTGTCCAGACGATTGCGGAGCAACGCCTGGATGGGATTCCTTTGCCCCGCACTGATGCGGTGGCAGTTGCATCTATAGCTCAGGTCAATGTCTGGAATGATCTGCTGAATGGCCATGACGCAGATATCAATTCAGTCAGGATCAGCTTCTCAACTGATCCATATGGATATGCGAAAACGTATTCGGATATCTCTTTCTCTCTCAAAAAATGTATATTGAAAGAATTAAAACATGAAGACTCTTTGGAATGATGAATCAGGCGTAATTTTGTCAGCTGAAATCGTACTCATTGGAACCATTCTGGTTCTTGGTATGATCGCTGGCCTCGCTGAACTGCAGTCTGCAGTTGTCCTTGAACTTAGCGACTTGGGTGACGCTTTTGGATCGCTGAATCAGAGCTACAGCACCTCTGGCTACACGGCTGGAACAGCCAGTGGTGCCCACAACAAGGCGGTAACCAACGGCACGAATTACGCAGATGTGAAGGATAGTTGCGACACATTGTCAGTGACCATCGTATGCGCCGCAGTACCCGAAGGTTAGTTAGTTTACCGACGCCGGGGACAGACTCTGGCTGTCAGGTTTGAAGACTTAGGAAGGCGACGTCCATGGACGTCGCCTTCTGTCGTTTAAGTCCTGCCTTCCGATTACATGATGAACCGTTTCACACGGCGTTGCGCAGTCATTGGCGAACTGAGCGCCGGAAAGTCCTATCGGCAACTTCGACCATTCGCTCCAAATCTTGAGCCTCACGAGCAGCAACAACTACGGTCAAATCCAGGATCGCGACCACAAGTCAGAATACACGGAATTCTCTTCCGGTAAAGGCGTTTAGCAACTTTACAACTTTACAGCTTTCCGGCTGCCCTGATGCCGTGCACGTACGATTTCGGTCTCAACTTTTCCGAGTAGCGATATCGGTCATCAAGCCCTTTGACGTCAATTGGTTACAAGCTGCCTGTAAGGCGACATCAGCACATTCGTCCGTTGAGATTGCCTGACGGAAACTTTCAGTGAGTTGGGATGGCTGGTCCCATTGCTTCCGGATAGTCTCATAGACTGACCAGTCTGCATCAGACGCATCACCATGGCGTGCTTTCAGACGTTGCATCGTAATGTCCGCAGAAGCAGTACACTCCAGCCAGACGGCGCGAATGCCGGAATCAAGCGCCAGTTGCAGGAACCGTTGTCGGTTCGCGTCCGTTTGACACGTGGCATCCACGATTATGCGACCACCAGCCAGCAATCGGCTACGGGCACGGTCCCAGCATTCGTCATAGACACGCTGAGTACTATCTGCGGAATAAAGTAACGCCGCATTGTCTGCAGTGAAGATCTCTTTCCGAATCACGTCAGATCGCAGGATTTCGAAGTCACCCGCATTCGCCAGCATACGTGAAAGTGTCGACTTGCCGGTTCCTGGCAATCCTGACACCAGCACCAGGGCTGGACGTCGACTGGGTTGTTCCAATTCCGACAGACACCATAACCAGTGCGCTCGAGAACGCGTGACCGCCTTTTCACGATCAGACTCTGGAATCTCTGGCTCAGCGGCAAGTATGGCGGCAACTTTGGCTCGAATGGCGGAACGATAGACAGTGAATAACGGCAGCACTTCAAGATAATTTTCGTCGGAGGATTCCGCAAAATAAATATCCGCGAAATGCCGTGCAAGATCGCGTCTGCCGACAAAGCTCAGTTCCATCAGCAGGAATGCAATGTCCGCAACGACATCAATGTGCCGCAGGGTCGAACTAAATTCGATTCCGTCGAGAATCACGATATCGTTGGGGGCTGGCTGCTGTGGAAAATAGTAAATATGTTCAAGCCGCAAGTCACCGTGTACCTCACGAATCCAGCCATTGAAAGCACGCTTTTCAAGAGTGGCCTTGTGCTGCTGCATTGTCGCTTCGGACAGTTTCAACAACCGCTTTAATACGCTCGGTTCAATGATGTTCGAATTGAGGCGACTCGCGAAATCCCAGTTGTCCTGCCAACATCGCCGGAAGTCGGCATTTGCAGCAGACGCATGTTCTTCTTCCAACGGCGTTGACCTGTGATGCAATGCGGCAATGCGTCGTGCGATGTGATCCAGATCCGAAATCTGAAGCGATCCATCAACCAATCTTGAACGCAGCGTCGCGGACTCAGGAAGACGTCGCATCTTGACGGCCCAATCGACAACGAGACCGTGTCCTTCGAATCGCAATCCGTTCGAGTCATGCGTGATTGGCACGACGCCCAGATAAACGTTTGGTGCCCACGGCTGATTGATCCGCACTTCCTCTTCACAGAAATGATGACGCAATTCGACGGTAGAGAAATCAAGAAACGACAGCTTCACTGGTTTCTTGACTTTGTAAACCACATCACCAGCAATGAACACATTCGAGATATGCGTTTGCCGCACAGTGACATCGACGACCGGTTCTGGAAAAGCAGACGCTTGCGACAATTCCAGAACCAGTTGTTCAGTTGAAGGAAACGACATAGATTTCGAACCCACTTATCTATTCTACAGGCTCATTCGCCTGCTGCCCTTTTGCATAGGTCGTGTAGACATGGATTGGAATTGGCAGATCACCCAAATGCTGCACAATCAATGGATGAACGACGGACCAGGTCATACCGCCAACACCAGTTGCCAGTTTTGGAATTGCCAGACTTTTGATCTCACCTTTCTCGAGTTCATGCCGAAGTCGTCTCAGACAATGGCTCACGTTCGATAAACTGGCCTGACCTGGTCTGGTGCCGTGACCATGTTCGCCTTCCTGAGTCAGCAGATTGATAATGCGAACTCCGCCTGTGCCGCCCCAGACCCAAAGCTCGCCCGGTTTCGGATGCGATTGGTGAGCATAGTGGCGAAAATCCTTAGCCATCGCCGGCCATTGCTCTCGCAGAGCGAGCGCCAGACCGTTGTCAAAGTGGTCGTTCGGCGCTACGCCATGCGCAATGGCTTGAGCTTTGGTCAGAAGAATGTCGCCCGTGACTTCGTGAATCATGAATGCAGCCTTGATGAATGACGTTAGTGGAAATTAGTGAATCATCTTTTTGCGATCAGGTTTGTAGCCCGACATCGCATGTGCCAGACCTGCTGACGCCGCTGAAATCGCCAAAAACACCCATTGAATGTGTTCCGCCAGAAACCCCATCGTCAGCCCGATCACAGGAACTGCAACGGCGACCAGGAAGTTAGCCATGGCCAATCCACGCCGATCACAATACCACAATCCCGATCCGGGAATAATCAGACTCAGAAGCGCGGCTTTCGTTGATCGTTTCATGGCAACTCCGGAACTCAATCGCACAGCAAATCCGCACATCGACATAAAACAGTGCAAAGCAATTCCAATGCCACAACCAATACTGTAGAAGTAGAATCCAGAGCGTGGAAAGTATTTTCACGTTGCTGTCGTCCATCCAGCGATTCAGCAAACATTAAAATTGAACGGGACTTATTGCGGCGCGCGTCTATGGTACACTTAATTTGCACTGTGCGTATAAGCGCGCTGTTGTGACAGTGTTTCAGAAACACGGCCCTGATGTGCTCGTTTGTCGCGGGGATAAGTCGTGAAAGTAATTCACCAGCGAATTTGGGCAACCGTCGGTCTGATTGTGGTCGTTGCAACACTTGGCATCGTCGCTCATCAGTACTCATCACTTGAGTGGTTGATCGCAGAAGAGACGTACCTTCTTAGTGCGGTGCAGGCGAACCCAGTCCGATCCTGGCTGATTGGTTTCGCGCTTTATCTGGGCCTTTCGCTGATCCCGGGCACCGCTGGAAAATCTGTCATCGCAGGCTGGTTGTTCGGCTTCTGGGCTGGTGTGCTGATGGTGGACGTGGCATTAACAGCAGCAGCGATGGCAACGTTCTTCGCCAGTCGTTTTATTTTTCGCGAACCCATTGAAGCTCGCTTCGGCGTGCAACTGGATCGGTTACGCAGAAAAATGGAGTTGGATGCTGGTTTCTATCTGTTGTCGCTGAGACTGTTGCACACACCATACAGTGCTCTGAACTACGCTGCCGGAGCGACGAGTATCGTTCCCGCCAGCACATTTCTGTGGACCACCCAACTGGGCTTGTTGCCCAGCACAATGGTTTTCGTTTGTGTCGGGACTCGTGTTCCCAGATTGTCAGTTGTCGCTCAAAAAGGCCCGATTGCACTCCTCGATGGCCCCTTGATCGCTGCACTGCTGGCGACATCCCTGCTGCCATTCATCCTGCGCGCGACGACAGCCATCATTAAAAAATTCTGTCTCCGAACTCCAAACGCATCGGCGTAAAGAAGTCCTTGTTCCGCGGCTCCAGCCTCGGAACACACTGCTCTGGAGGCTCCTGCCTCACGTGTTTTCTCTGGAGGCAGGAGCCTCCCGCGCATTACGTTCCAGGGCTGGAGCCCCGGAACGAGAAGTGACGGCATCATTATGACCGCGCAAAGTATACGCGAGACTTCAAGATCATTCTGTGACCGCTTTCACAGAATCCGCTCGTGCAATATGCTTCGTCAATAGTTCGGGACTTAGCAGACCTAACGGTCTCCGCTGAATCCTGCTGGTAGCATTCAAGTGGTTAAAAAAGGTGTTCAGCGTGCGACACGATTTGATTAATGTAGAAGCCGGAATTCATAACACAACATCAAGGCTGACTGGCCATAACCAGGCATGGTCTGCATCCATGCGACGAATGTCGGGCGGACTCTCGGACGGCGTGGATGTCGTCACACTTAACAATGGCCGATTGTCGCTGGAACTTCTGCCGACCCGCGGCATGGGCGTGTGGCGTGGCATGTTCGATGACGTTCCCGTCAAATGGGATTCGCCAGTTGAGCGTCCCGTGCATCCAGCCTTTATCGATCAGATGCGGCGTGGTGGAATTGGATGGCTGGACGGTTTCAATGAACTTATCTGCCGTTGTGGACTTGGCTGGCATGGTGCTCCGGGCAACGATGTCATTCGCGACGCCGATGGCAATGTTGTCTCCGAGCAGTTTCTGCCGCTGCATGGTCGAATTGCAAATCTGGCAGCGCATCAGGTGACCGTCGAAGAACAGGATGATGTTATTTCGGTCACAGGCGTGGTCGATGAGGCAAGTCTGTTCGGTGGTCGTTTGCGACTGGAATCCACACTCGCAACGCAGGTGAATTCGAATCGATTTGAGATTACCGACGTTGTCCAAAATCTCGGAGCTCAAACAGCGGAAGTTGAAATGCTCTATCACTGCAACATTGGTCGTCCGTTCCTGGGCGAAGGTTCCGAGCTGCATACAGCCTCAACGGAAGTCGCTCCGCGCAACGACAGAGCTGTGGAAGGCATCAACATGTGGAATCTGTGCGAAGGTCCGACAACCGGATTTGCAGAACAAGTCTATTTCACCAGGGCGGCTGCAGACTCAGCAGGATGGGGCATCGCCGTACTGGCCGATGCCGAATCCGAACACGCTGTGTGCGTCCGATTTGATACTTCAACAATGCCGTTCTTTGTGCTGTGGAAGAATACTCAGGCGGAAGCAGATGGATACGTCGCGGGACTGGAGCCAGGCAGTAGCTTTCCAAATCTGCGAACTGTGGAACGCCGCGAGGGTCGCGTGATCCAGCTTGCGGCTGGCGAGTCCATAACATTTCGTTTGAGTATGGAAATCGCGAACAACCGTCGAGACGTACGCAATCTGCTGGATGAAGTGACTGAGCTACAGATTGCCCATCCCCGCGTCGTGCATTCTTCTCCAAAACCTCAATGGGTATAAATCGACGATGTTCACCACGAACGATATTTGTCAAATTCTGGGCCAGCTTGCTCCACTTCCTACCGCAGAATCATGGGACAACGTTGGCCTGATTCTTGGGCGTCCGGAACGGCCTGTTGTGCGACTGATGACCTGCCTGACGCTCACGCCTGCTGTCGCTCGGGAAGCGACCGCAGGCAAAGTTCAGTTGATCGTGACTCATCATCCGCTGCTGTTCCGCGCAACAAAAAGCATTACCAGCGACACAATCGAAGGACAGATCCTGCTGGAACTGATTGAAGCTGGCGTCGATGTTTACAGTCCTCACACGGCATTTGATAACGCGGACCTCGGGATCAATCAATGGCTTGCAGAATCACTCGGGTTCGCTTCTATCTCACCGCTGCGTCCTTTTCCGCGAAACATATCCGGTCAGCAGAACATTTCTGGCGGTTCAGGACGGATCGGAGTATTTTCCGAGCCTCGGCCGCGACAGGCGTTCCTCGAAAAACTGGCCACCGCAATTGATGCGAAATACATGGAAGTCGCATGGCACGGTTCTGATTCCGTGACCCGCGTGGGGCTCGCTTGTGGAGCGGCTGCGGAATATCTTTCGGATGCCTTGCAGGCAAATTGCGACACGTTTGTTACGGGAGAGGCACGATTCCATTCAGCCGTGGAATGTCAGTCGCGACAAGTCAACCTTGTCCTCACGGGACATTTCAGCAGTGAGCGACCAGCGGTGGTGAAATTGGCGAGAGTTCTTGCCGAACGCTTGCCTGGCGTCGAATGTTTTGCCAGCCAAGATGATCGGGACCCGCTTGAGTTATATCAATTCAACGGTTGATGACGATCGATTTCCTCGCTGATATAATGTGATGAATAAGAGAACCCGTTTTCCACGGAACAATTTGATATGTCGACAACTGCCGATTCAATGCCCGAATCAGCTCCACAAGCTGCCGTCACCATGTTTAAGCCGCTGCGAGCCTGGATTCCGCTGCTTGTACTTCCGCTCATGATTGCAGCGCGGTTTACGGCAGATGTTTGGACAGATGGTCCGTCATGGACTTGGGCCATCACGGCTTTCTTTCCGTTTTTGTTCAGTTTAACGCTGATTCTCTGGTGGCTGTTGCTCAGTCGAGCTCGCTACACCGAGCGATTGTTGGGGGCTGCTCGCGCTGATCGTAATATTGTCAGTCCAGCAGTTGCTGTCGCACGAAACAATGCGCGGGCCTGTCTTCATCGTGATGACGATCCCTTGTTTCTGTAAACAATTATCTGTTTACACAGGAACAGCGCGGCGATGAAGAGGCTGTGGTTTGTTACGAAAGCGAATCCGGGCGACAGGTTTGGGAGAAGAAGTGGGCTTCGCGCTTCTTCGAAGCACTCGGCGGCCTGGGACCACGATCGACTCCGGCATATGCCGATGGATCGATCTATGCCCTTGGTGCTGATGGCGTGTTGAGCAGCGGCAAACGCAAGTGGAAAGGTGGACGTTACGAAAAGGGACAAGCCTTGCTGTGCACCGATTCCGATTTGATCATCGTGGTCAGCGAGACCGGCGGACTTTTTCTATTACGAGCCAACCCGGAAAAGCACGAAGAACTGGCCCAAGTGCCCGCAATGAGCGACAAGACTTGGAATCATCCGGTTCTGATCGGCGATCGATTGTTCCTGCGTAATGCGACTGAGGCCGTAGCCTATCAATTGCCGGTGAAATGAGCGGCAGGCAGAACTGGTCTGCTGAAACGTTTCATCTATGAACGTTTTCCGCGCGGGATGTCTGATTATTCCGCAACATTTCGATTTTTCCATGGGAAAATCGCCTTGATTGAAGACTGTTTAGGCTAAAAACCTGCTTTGCGTTTGAATATCGTTCACTTCACTTCGCACGCATGGAGCAGCAATGGTGGAACCGCCGACTGATGCGAATGTTCGCCTGCCTGATGATGTTCTGGTGGATGAGTTGCTGCAGGGGACAAGTCGTACGTTTGCATTGGCGATTCCGCTGCTGAAAGACGAACGGCGGCGGCAAATCGGGCTTTCATACCTTCTATTTCGAGTCGCCGACAGTATTGAAGACGCGCCCGAGGCTGATGTTCCAGTCAAGCTCCGGCTGCTTCAGGAGCTTCGCTGCGAATTGAACAGGCCTGACATCACTGGCGATCATCCCACAGGCTTTTCAGCGCATGTTCAGTTGGATGTCTGTGGGCTTTGGCCCGAGAATTCAGCGACTCATCGACTGCTTTGTGAGCTACCTCGACTTCTCGCAATGTTGAACTGGACAGATTTCGCAGCCGCGACTGCGATTCGAGCGGCACTGTCTCAGACGATCGACGGAATGACGCGATTCCTTGCTTCCTCAGAGTTGTCCCTCGTTCAAATTCAACTCCAAACCGTCCAGGACCTGCGAGCCTACTGCTATGTTGTTGCGGGGATTGTTGGCGAAATGCTGACGGATCTTTTTGTCTCTCACCATGCCATTTCGCCGGAAATCGCAGGGAATCTGCGACGAATGTCTGTTGGCTTCGGCGAATGTCTGCAACTGACAAACATCCTGAAGGACGCAGACAGCGACGCTCTGGATGGACGCATTTTCATCCCGGCTGGCATCTCCCGAGATGCTGTGTTGTCGCTGGCGTTTCAGGCGACGGACGACGCGAAACGATATATTTGTTTACTCGAAAAGAACGATTTCCCCGGAGATGTCATCGCATTCTGTCGTTTTCTTTGTCTTCTTGCGGAAGGCACTTTGGGCCGACTGCAAAACGATGGCGGGACAAACAAGTTGACTCGCGAGGATGTTCGGCGATTGCTGGAGACGGTTGGTGTTCCTTCCTCAAACGTTCTTGTGGTCTGTCCAGATTGAGTTTACTGATGGAGATCGTAGCGAAAGTCGTCAAGACTTTCGGCGATTTAGGGAGTATCCGAAACTCTTGACGATTTTCGCTACTAGTAAACTTGACGTAGACAAACCACTAGTCTGAGCTTGGGAATCTGGAACAGGTATTGCCGGAGTTGGATGAAACCGGCACAATTCGCAAGTGCTGATCAGGTCATTTGAAAAAGCAGGGAGCGCTATGACAAGGATGTCAGGCAAGCGGAAGAAGATATGCATCGTCGGTGCGGGGCCGGGCGGGCTGGCGAACGCCATGCTGATGGCTCAGGCCGGCGCTGATGTCACGTTGTTCGAACGGGCCGATCGAGTCGGCGGGCGCTGCGCGGCGATTGAAGCGGACGGGTTTCGGTTCGATACGGGCCCCACGTTCTTTCTCTACCCACGAGTCCTGGACGAAATCTTTCAGTCCGTCGGTCGCAACCTTTGGCAAGACGTGCCGATGACACGACTCGATCCTCAGTATCGACTCGAATTTGGCGCGGGCGGGCGCCTTGATGCGACGCCTGATCTTAAGCGAATGCATGCTGAGATCTCGCGTATCGCGCCGCAGGATGCAGACTCGTTCGAACGCTTCATGAACGAGAATCGAACCAAGCTGGAACGCTTCCGACCCATTCTGGAATCTCCCTTCAGCAGCATGCTCGATCTGCTGCGACCATCGGTCCTGAAGGCGGCTCCATGGGTTCGGCCGTGGCGATCTGTGGCTGATGATCTGGGCAAACACTTTTCTGATCCCCGACTGGTCACTGCGTTTTCGTTTCAGTCCAAGTATTTGGGGATGTCGCCGTTTCAGTGTCCAAGTCTGTTCACCATTCTTGCGTTTCTGGAATATGAGTACGGCGTGTTTCATCCGACCGGTGGCTGCGCGGCCGTCAGCGAAAAGATGGCCGACATCGCTCGCGACATGGGAGTTGACATTCGCCTTGATGAGCCCGTGGAAAAATTGCACTTCGACGGACGCAAGGCGGTTGGCCTGAAATCTCGCACCGGCGATGTCAGCTTTGATTCGCTCGTTATCAATGCCGATTTTGCTCAGACGATGAAGACGCTGGTGCCGGACAATCTGCGAAAGCGTTGGAGCAATAACAAGATCGACCGCAGCAAATACTCGTGTTCCACCTTCATGCTGTATCTGGGAATTGAAGGTCGATACGACCACCTGCCGCATCACACGATTTATATCGCGAAGGACTACCAGAAGAACCTTGACGAAATCGATCGCCTGAAAGTCCTCTCTGAAGATCCGTCATTCTATGTTCAAAACGCTGGCGTGACCGACAGTTCGCTGGCGCCGAGTGGCATGAGCACGCTGTATGTGCTGACTCCGGTCTCGAACAAAAGTCCCAACATTGACTGGAAGTCGCAGACTCAGACCTTCCGCAAGCGTGTCCTGCAGCAGATGTCCAAACTTGGGCTACACGATGTCGAAGACCGCATCCGGTTCGAGAAGATTGTGACTCCCGATGACTGGGAGAACAGCTATCAGGTGTTCCGCGGAGCGACGTTCAACCTTGCGCATAACCTGGGACAGATGCTGCACGCGCGACCCAGAAATCGATTCGATGATCTGAAGCAGGTCTACCTTGTCGGTGGCGGGACGCATCCAGGCAGCGGCTTGCCAGTGATTTATGAATCCGCTCGAATTTCCGCCCGCATGATGTGCGATGAACTGGCTCTACCGTTTCCGGAATTCAATTCGTCACCAGCAACGATTCCATTTGCGACTCCTCAGCGGAGGGCCGCATGATGGAGCCTGTTGTTTTGCCGCCGATTGGAGTTTCGGAACCGGTTCGGCTGCGACTGCACGTGTCTGATTCCTTTGATGACTCGGCGACTGCTAACTCGGCACCAGTCAAGACGCCTGCACCTGGGGCCGCTGCTCTTGCGGAGGGCGCAGTCTCGGATTTCGGTGGGAGCGCATTCAAAGTTGATTCTCGGGAGGGCGAGGCTCCTGCCGAGCCGACGACCTGGGGAAATGCACGGCTCGGCAGGAGCCTCGCCCCCCCATCTTCACAATTACACGCGACTGCACTCCTTGCGGACATGGTGCGTGATCAGGTACGTGCGGCGCGAATGGCTCAGGCTGGTTGGTCTAACCAATCCCTGAAGCAGCGGCTGAAGATCTTTACATCGCTGAGGCAGATGATTGCCGCTGATCCTCGATCGCTGGCTTTGAAAGTCAATCGTACAAACGTCGCGGAAACACTTGCGGCTGAAGTACTGCCGTTACTGGATGCCTGTCGGTTTCTGGAATCCGAGGCGACCCGCATTCTGGCTGAGAAGCATGTTGGCAACCGTGCGCGGCCGATGTGGCTTTGGGGTACATCTGTTGTCTTGCGGCCGGAACCGATAGGTGTCGTATTGATCATCGGGCCGTCTAATTACCCTTTGCTGCTGCCAGGCATTCAGGCTCTCCAGGCAATCGCTGCGGGCAACAGCGTACTCATCAAGCCCGCTGCGGACTGCTCAAACGTTTTGAGTCTGCTGGTTCAGATGGCGACTTCCGTCGGAATGCCAAGCGACGTGATTCAATTGCTGCCTGAATCCTCAGAGGCCGCAACGATTGCGATTCAGCAACATGTCGACAAAGTGGTGCTGACCGGATCCGCCACGACCGGGCAGGCCGTTAGTCGAGCACTCGCCGATTCGCCAACGGCTTCGGTGATGGAACTTTCCGGCTGCGATGCCGTCTTTGTTCTGGATGACGCAGATCCGGAACTTGTCAGCGATTGCCTTGTGTTCGGGTTGACGCTGAATGCCAGCCGCACCTGCATGGCACCTCGTCGAGTGTTCGCGAACGACCAACTGGCGGATGAGATTCTGAAATTATTGAAGTCTAAGCTTTCACAACGGCAGCATGAGAAAGCGGCTCCCGGACAGAACGCGAATCTCAGCGACATCCGTGCATTGAGATTTGCCGCATCGAAGATTCAGGATGCTGTTTCCTCCGGCGCAAAGTTACTCACAGGGGAACTCAACACTGGAAGCGGCCAACCGGAACTTCGGGGCGTGGCGATTCTTGACTACGTGACCGCAGACTTGTCTGTCGCTCAGTCGGATCTCTTCGCGCCGGTGCTTTCGATGATTCGAGTTCCCTCCGAGAACCAGGCTCTGCTGGAGAATGCCAAGTGCCCCTATGCTCTGAGTGCCACCGTCTTCGGGTCGCCGCAGCGCTGTCAGCAGTTTGCTCGTCGAATTGATGCGGGCTGCGTGGTGATCAACGACATGATCGTGCCAACGGCCGATCCAAGAGTTCCGTTTGGCGGTCGAGGTCTAAGCGGCCATGGATTGACTCGAGGCGAAGCGGGGCTGCTGGAGATGACTCAGATGAAGACTATTGTCGCGTCTCGCCGCTGGTTCAAGCCGCATCTGCAGTCGCCAACTCCGGCCGACACGGATGTTCTGGAACAATTGATTCGCCTGGAGCACGCGAAGAGCCCACTGCATTCACTGAAGTGTGTTCCAGGAATGATCAAGGCTACCTTGGTTCAGATGAAATTCAGACGTGATCGTAAGGCGTTGACTTAACAAGTTTTTGGTAGCGAAACTCGTCAAGAGTTTCGGCGAACCAGCGACTTGCCAGCCATTCGCCGAAAGTCTTGACGACTTTCGCTACATCAATTCAGAACAGCAACACTCGAGGGAATGGAATCATGAAGACTCAATCGGATGTCATCGTTGTCGGCAGCGGACTTGCCGGGCTGTCAACGGCGTGTACTCTGGCAGCTCGCGGCTATTCCGTCACGGTCGTTGAAAAGAACGAATGGCTGGGAGGCAAGGCCGCATTGCTGGAAGACAAGGGCTACCGTTTTGACATGGGGCCAACGATCCTGACTTTGCCTTCTGTTCTGCGCCGAGTCTTCACAGAAGCAGGACGTAAGCTGGAAGACTATCTCGATATGGTTCGCCTGGATCCGCAGTGGCGATGCTTCTTCGAAGACGGCAGTCAATTCGATCTGGTGGAATCTCTTCCGGAAATGAAAAATCGACTGCGAGACTTCACCGGTTCCGATCGAACGGGCAACGGCTATGATGCGTTCATGAAGATCTCGAAGCAACTGGACGACGTATCCAATCGCTTCTTCTTCTGGAAAAGTGTCGGGGGCATCGCTGACACGATGAACGTCAAAGAGTCGTTCTCGCTCAAGGTGCTGCGAGATGTCCTGAGCCTTCGCTTTGGTCGCACGGTGGCCGGATTGGTTCGCTCCCATATCCCGGATCAGCGAATCGCGCAGATGATTGATCATTTCACTCAATACGTGGGATCGTCGCCGGAAGCCTCACCAGCCGTGTTGTGCGGAATCGCTCACATGCAAACCAATGAGGGAATCTGGTATCCGATGGGTGGAACCCGTGCTGTTCCTGAAGCACTCGTTCGCCTCGGTCGAGAACTGGGCGTGAAGTACGTGACAGGACATCAGGTCAGGTCGATCGATTCGCAATCCAACCGGGTCACGGGCGTAACGCTCGACAACGGAGAATCGCTGAAGGCCGAAACCGTCGTGTCGAATTCGGATTGCGTCCGCACGTGTCAGGAACTTCTTCCAAAGAAGACCGCCGACCGCCTGCTTTCGAAGCGAAAGTACGAAGCTGCGTGTTCTGGCGTCGTGCTTTATCTCGGTTTGCGCAAGAAGTACGACCACATTCTGCATCACAACTTTGTGTTTAGCCGTGATCCGCATGTTGAGTTTCAGCAGATCTACACTCAGGGCGAACCGGCTGCCGATCCGACCTGTTACGTCTGTGCCCCATCTCTGTCCGGCGACAAGGTGGCCCCTGGAAACGGAGAAGCACTTTACATCCTGGTTCACACGCCCTATCTGCGAAAACATCATGACTGGAAGACGATGCTACCACAGTATCGCAATGTCATCATTAACAAGCTGAAGACCACCGCTGGCATGGAAGACATCGAAGACCGCATTGAAGTCGAACATTCGCTGACTCCGGCCGATATCGATCGTCGCTATCACGTACTTAACGGAGCTATCTACGGACTCGCAAGTCACGGACGATTCATGGGCGCATTCAAACCGGCGAATCGCGTGAAAGAAATGCAGGGCCTGTATCTGGCCGGCGGTTCAGCACATCCGGGCCCCGGAATGCCAATGGTCATGATGTCTGGCTGGATCGCCGCAGACACCGTCGATCAGGATCTGCGCGGTGCCCGAACGGATTCTCAGCAAGACAGGAAATCCCGTGCTGCGTGATGTTCATTTAAGCGTTTTCACAACCCGAGCGTTAGCGAGGGATTTGCGAGATTCAGGCCCGGAGGGCCGACATATCCTTTGCCGGTGGCGTGAGCCACCGGTATGTGAGTGAGAGATCATTGTAGGCCTGAAGGGCCGACACAGTGGCGATTGTGGCGTGGTGATTGTGTCGGCCCTTCAGGCTTGGAAACACTACTTTTTTGTAGTCCGGTGGCTCACGCCACCGGCAGAGGATGTGTCGGGCTTCCAGCCCTAACGAAACTCGCAACCTCAGTACTGACGCATCGGGTTAAACGATCAATTCCATTCGCAATCTTTTGACAAGAGTCGCAGTCGCATGTCGAATCTGGCCTCAAGAATTCTGAACTGGGGCTTCCGTGGCTATGTGCGGCGATTTGTGCGGCGGAATTTCAACGCTGTCCGAGTCGCCGGTCGTGATCTTGTCGGGTCGCTGCCTGCCGGACCGATCATTTGTTTCATCAATCATCCCGGCTGGTGGGATCCGATGACCGGCGTTCTGATGACGGATCTGCTGTTCCCCGGTCGCCGATTTGCAGCGCCTATGGATGCAGAAGCTTTAAGCCGCTACCCGGTGTTGGAACGGCTTGGCTTCTTCGCACTCGAACGCGACACAGTGACAGGAGCGAAAGATTTTCTTCGCACCAGTCGCGAATTGCTCAATCAGACCGAAACCATTCTTTGGCTCACTCCCACAGGGAAATTCTGCGACATCCGCGAGCCCGCTTCATTCATGAGCGGACTTGGCCATCTGGTCGATCGCGACTTTCAGGGAACGGCGTTGCCAATGGCGATTGAATACACGTTCTGGAATGAACGTTGTCCCGAACTGCTGGTGCAATTTGGTGCCCCGATTACCGTTGATCAGTTGCCGAAAGATCGAGACGCCCGAACCGTGATCCTGGAAGACGCCCTCGCGCAAACTCAGGCATCGCTGGCGACGCTGGCCATCGCGCGAAAGTCGGATGCCTTTACAACGATCGAAACCGGACGAGCTGGTATCGGCGGAATTTACGATTCATGGAGACAGCTCATCTCGTGGGTACGCGGAAGCAAGTTTCGAAAACGACATGAAGTTGAAACCGAGCTCGTGGCACGTTCCATCAAGGCAGATCTCACATGATCGAAACGTGCATCAAGATTCTTGTGTGGGCAACCTTCAGCGCCAGCGCGTTTGTGTCGGCCATGTTTCTTGTCAACCTTCTGTTCTTTCGCAAAGCCATGCGGGTCAACGGTGCGAACGTAAACGAAGTGAAAGTGTCAGTGCTCATCCCGGCCAGAAACGAAGCACTGCGAATCGGGCGACTGCTGGATTCGGTGTTAAACAGCGAGGGAATCGTCTGCGAAATCTGCGTGCTGGATGATGAAAGTCAGGATGGCACGGACGCCATTGTCCAAAGTTATGCGAGCAATCATCCCAGCGTCCGATTGCTGCGCGGCGCTGCCAAGCCTTCGGGTTGGAGCGGCAAACAGTGGGCCTGTTTTCAACTGGCACAGCAGGCCCAGCATGACGAACTTGTCTTTCTGGATGCTGACGTCACGCTGTCCAGCGATGCGCTTTTGCGAGCGATCACCATGCGACGAGGATGCCGTGCCGATCTGCTCAGCGGGTTTCCGCATCAGCAAGTCATCACGCTGGGCGAGCAATTGCTGATTCCATTGATCCAACTGATTCTGTTGTGCTTCCTTCCGTTTGCCCTGATGCGCTGGACTCGCATGACAGGAGCCTCTGCCGGTTGCGGGCAGTTCTTCCTGACTACAAAAGCTGCGTATCAGAGCACCGGCGGGCACGGATCGATTCGTCAGTCGCTGCACGATGGCGTCATGCTTCCTCGATCTTATCGACTTGCCGGACTCAAAACGGACCTGTTTGACGCATCCGATATGGCGTCCTGCAGAATGTACACGTCGTTCGGCGAAACCTGGTCCGGGCTGATGAAGAACGCGACGGAAGGCTTTGCCAAAATGCCGCTACTGCCCGTGATGACCGTGCTGATGCTTCTGGCGTTTGTGCTGCCCGTTTTGTGTGCCACCGGAGTCTTGACTGGTTTGATCGGTCCGCATTTCGTGGCCCCCGTGCTTTGTAGTTGTTTCATGAGTTATCTGCCGAGGTTCCTATGCTGTTTGAAGTTTGATCGAGCGTGGCGGGGATGTTTGCTGAATCCTGTTTCGATCATTCTATTTCTGATCATTCAATGGTCGGCTTTGATTTCAAAAGCTCGAGGCAAAGGCGTCGAATGGCGGCAGCGCAGTTATGAGATTGCACCGTCATGACGGAATCGACCGCTACAAAATCGGCATGTGTCCTATCGCTTGAAAATGTCCGCAAAAAGTATCGCGGACGAGAAGCGTTGAAGGGCATTTCGCTTGAACTGAATGCGGGCGAACTGCTTGGATTTTTCGGGCCGAATGGTGCTGGCAAGACGACTATGATCCGCTGCATCAGCGGACTGCTTCGACCAGACTCGGGCAAAATCACGCGACATGTTCTGGTCGATTCAGTAAGCACAGGCCCGGTTCGACTGGGACTGGTCCCGCAGAACCTGGCCGTGTATCCCGATTTGACGGTACATCAAAATCTGGAAGTCTTCGGTCGACTGGAAGGTGTCTCGGGCCGACCGCTTCGCGATCGAATCAGCGAAGTCCTGAAGTGGGCCTCGCTCGAAGACCGCGCGAAATCTTTGGCGAAAACTCTGTCGGGTGGAATGCAGCGACGGCTGAACATTGCCTGCAGTGTGCTGCATCGCCCCGGTATCCTGTTGCTGGATGAGCCGACTGTGGGAGTCGATCCACAAAGTCGTGAACGCATCTATGCAATGTTGGAAGAACTGACGGCTCAGGACGCGGCGGTCCTGCTGACAACGCACCAGTTGGAGGAAGTTGAAACTCGCTGTGATCGCATTGTTGTGATGGATCATGGCACGATCGTCGCCAATGGCACGCTCAGCGATCTTGTGCAGCAGACGATCGGTCAGCCTCATCGAGTCATTCTGCGGTTTGATCATCCCTACACAAAGCCGCTGGCTTCGTTCATTCTTGACGAACCCCGCACCAGTGCGACGTGTGCCATCAAGTCCATGAAAGAACTGCCTCAGGTTTTGTCGGTGTTGAAGCAACTGGATTGCGAGCCCAGTCAGATCGATGTTCGCAGTTATGGTCTGCAGGATGTGTTTCTTGAGCTGACGGGAAGGAGTCTTCGGGAATGATCCTGACGATCCTTCGTATCCTGTATCTGCGTCTTCGCAACAATCCTTTGGAGTTGTTGCTGGTGTTTGTGATGCCGGTGATTTTTTTCAGCATTTTTGCTGCCATCTTTAGTAATGGAATCGCGACCGGCGGAGACAAGAAGCTGCGAGTTGGCTGGATCAGCAATCGCGATACGGCTCTGGGATTTCAACTGCTTGGATTTCTGGAACAGAACTCGTCGTTGATTTGCACGCGATTGAATTCGTCAGCGGACGAGACAACTTCAGACGCAATAACTTCAGATCCAACAATTGCGGATCAGACAACTTCAGATCAATTAGTCTCGGACCAGCCTGCCTTAGATCAGACGAACTCCGAAGCCCCGGCAAATCAGACAGCAGACGAAGTGGATCTGAATGACAGTGACAGTGACAGTGTTCTTGATGATGCAACGATTGAATCAAAAATCTCGGACGCGCAAAAGTCCGGACGGTACGATCTGATTATTCGACTACCTGCCGATTTTCCAAACCGTCTTGTTGAAGTGAGTGATAACGAAGATCAACCCGTGTGCCAGGTATCGTTGGTGACGGACGGTCAAAATCCGATGGCGGTGTCGATGGTAACTTCGATCGTCAAAGGATTTTTCGCTCAAAAGCGAGCGGCTGTTGCAGCGGAACAGTTGATGAGTCTTCGCACCTCCTCAGGTCTTGCGGCCGATGTTGACGTTCCGGGTGCAGGAGACAGACCTGTCCCGCCACAGGCAATGGTTCCAGGCAGCGCGGTTTCGGGAAACCGGCCTCAGTTCTTTGACGCTGCGAAGGAGCCCACTGACGTTTTCGTCAACGATAAAAACGCCGACTGGATCCAAACGAATCCAGATGGCGTCAACTCTGTGAATGGGCAGGAAGGAGTTCCTTCCGAATGGGCCATCGCACCTGACAAGCCGCCGTCTGAGAATCCGACTCAGTTGCTGGAAACAGCGTTGGCGGACAAGGCTGGTTCTGAGAATGATGATGCCGTCAACATTAGCGTGGAAAATCCGCAGGCGGCCAGTCAGGAGAATCCTCGCATCGCGATGTACGCTGCTGGTATCGCGGTTCTGTTTCTGTTGTTTTCTGCGACTGGCAATGCGGCGGCTTTGCTGGAAGAGGCCGAGTCCGGAACTCTGGATCGAATTCTTGTCAGCAAAGCGGGACTGTTTCACATCGTCACCGGCAAGTGGCTGGGAATTTTATTGCTGGGCTGTCTGCAGATTACCGTCATGTTCCTGTGGGCCGAAGTGGCCTTCAAGATTCAGCTTGGCAAACACCTGATAGGTTTCTGCGTCATGACATTCAGCACCGCAGCAGCCACCGCCAGTTTTGCGATGCTGCTGGCGACGCTGTGCAAAACACGAGCTCAGTTAAACGCTGTTTCTGTGGTGATCATACTTAGTATGTCGGCCGTCGGCGGCAGCATGATTCCGCGATTCGCCATGAGCGACCGGATGAAAGAGATCGGCCGCTGGACGTTCAACGCATGGGCTCTGGATGGTTATCAGAAAGTCTTCTGGTACCAGTCGCCCTTGAGCAGTCTCCAGGCCGAAGTGACGGTGTTGCTGGGAAGTTCGGTAGTTCTGGGCGTATTGACGTTGATGTTGTCCGGTCGATGGAAGCGGGGATAAGTGGTCATGTCGAATGAAGATCCAGTGGTCCAGCCATCACACTCAGGACCGGTTAGTCCGATCGTCGTGCTTCTTTTGATCTGCATCGTTGCCAGTGCATTTCTGCTGTGGCTGGACTGGGATTCAGGCTCGCCGACGCAAGGCCTGCCGAAGCAAGTGACGCTTCAACCTACCACAAAGGCCACAGACAAGATTGCAGATGCCGCCGGGCCGAGTGATCAGGTCGGCACGTTCGATGCCGAGGCTGCCTCCGATGCTGCCGCGACGAATTCAGCGACCAACTTACCGATGGCAATCTCCGAAGAACTGGCGGCCTCTGGTTCGACACAAAACGTATCGTTCCGCATCGAAGGCTTGAAGGCTGAATCATCGCAGGTTCATGTCGCAGTGTTCGATTCGGCGAAAGGCTTCCCAAAGCCCGAAAGCAGTTCGTCCAAAACGGTTGTGTCGGCGACGGAAAGTCATGTCGAGTTTCAGATGTCACTCCCCGCCGGCCAGAAAACAGCGATCGCCGTTTTTCAGGATCTGGACGGGGACGGCAAGCTGACAAAGAACGCAGTCGGCATTCCTGTCGAGCCTTATGGATTCTCCAACGCCGCCCGCAGCCTCTTCGGCCCCCCCTCATTCAGCAGCGCCGCTTTGATGATTTCTGACAAGACGGACACGGTGAGCATCAAGGTCCAGTAGAGCATCGCGAAACAAATGGCACAACGTGATGCCGACGGACATGTGAGTATCAGCGATTGCCGCCAGCAACTCAGATGCCAATATTCGGCTGAGTGAAATTGTAGGTCACTTTGAACAGTTGGAAGATCCTCGATCGACCATTATTCGACATCACCCTTTGCCTGCTGGCTGAAGTGCTGATGTTATGTTCCTGAAGAATGAAGGACAGCGCGCCGAGCGGAGGTGCAGATGGAAGAGATGCAACGCCGATTTCTTTCGCCGAAGTATCAGTGGATTTGGGCGTTTTCGATTTCGTCGAGTGCGAGATACGCGGCGGAAATGCTCTCACCAGAGAATTTCCTTCTCCACGACTCAGCGGATGCGTTGCCAACTCTCAGAACGCGCCAGTACAGCCAGAGCGAGGCAACGAAACCGACGATCCCGATGACTAACGACGGCAGAAGAGAATTTCGGTACAACACGACGGCATCGAAGCCGAGGGCAACGGTAATGGGAATCCACATCAGCCACCACACAAACCCGATGATGATGCCGGCGCGCAGGTAGCCGGATCGCAGGCTGTCGAGCAACGCTTGAGAGATCGCAAGTACGCCGTAGACGTGCACAATGACTCCGTTGACAACTTTATGCGTAATCTGCGTATTTCGTGCCCAGCATTGCGCTCCGAGCACAATCAGTGCAACGCCAAAGAGTATCTGCAGCACCTGTCCACGGAAGAGCGGTCGCAGTGAATTTTCTACACGTTCCATTAGTTGGCGTCGTGTCAACAACATCCGTCCGGCGAGCTCCTGCTGTGCCAGATTCGCGGTTGCGGCTTCTTTGTCGTCCCAACGTTTCGCATCGTTGACAACTGTACGCGCTAGCGCCGGATCGCTGGTCGATGTTATCGATTGCACGTCTGACTTAATCTGACTTGCCTGCTGATGGCGGCGCTGCGGCTCCTTCTCAAGCGTCCGCAAAACGACTTCATCAAGGCGCACGTCTATTTCGACTTTCGTAGACGGCGCTGCGAAACGTCCAATCGGGAGTTCGCCGGTCAGCATTTCGTAAAAGAACACACCAAGCGAATAAATATCCGCGCGGTGATCGACGTTGCGAGAGCCTTCCAGGTTTTCGGGAGCCATGTACCGAGGTGTGCCCATGACTTGATGCGTTCCTGTGAGCATCTCTTGTTGGCTCTCGTTTTCCAGGATCCGTGAGAGGCCAAAATCAGCGATCTTCACCGAACCGTCCACGGCAATCAGGATGTTCTCGGGCTTGATGTCGCGGTGGATAATACCCTTGTCGTGTGCGTACTGCAGTGCATCGCAGAGGTGCGGCACAATGGCTAACGCATGTTCGGGCGCCAGTTGTCCTGCTTTAACAACATCTCGGAGCGTTGAACCATCAACGAATTCCATGAGGAAGTAATAGGTGTCTTCGACGTTTCCGAATTCATAAACGGACACGATGTTGGGGTGACTCAGTTTTGCCAGCGTCCGAGCTTCCCGTGTGAAGCGTAGTGCAAATTTGACATCGTGACCAAATTCCTCCGGCAGAATCTTCAGCGCGACAAGCCGGTCGAGCCCCGATTGGCGAGCCTTGTAAACGGCACCCATCCCGCCTGCGCCAATGAGCTCGATGATTTCCAGCGACGGGAAGAGCTTAGCAAGTCGGTCCACGGTTGGCGGTTTAAACAGGCCTGTCCGTTTGTCGCCTTCGTTGATGGCGTCGTTGATGGCTTGTGAAACTTCCGGAAATCGGTCGAGGTATTCCTGCTTGGGCGGTGTTTCACCGCGACGTCGTCGATAGTCGATGTCCAGAACGATGAGTTCAGCCAGCAAGACGTCCCGCTCCACGTGTTCAATTGGTGAGGTACCCCCGGAAAGCAACGATTCGATCGTCGGGGGCTCGTTGGATTGCCACTTGCGTTCAAAATCAGCGCAGAGATCATCAATCCGCTGGAGGGCTGCGATCAGTAGTTTTTTTGACGGATGCTCATTGGGGTCCACCAATTCCTGCTGACATTTTTCTCGAATCAGGTGCAAACGACGTTCTATCGTCCGCTCAGAGCAGTCAAAACGCTGTGCGAGTTCCGCATTTGTATACCCTTCTAACTTGGCACCTGCTAAATCCCTGAGCTGCCCGACACCTAAATGAGAAAAAAGTTGTTCCACCGATTCCTGCGTCATCAGCACCATTTCCGGGGATGGTTCGTCGCCGCTGGCTTCAATGACCCTACCATCGTCAACCGCGCCATCGTCACCAGCGTGGTCCAAAGAATGGAGCTTAACGCTTCCGCCACGTCGCTGCCGCAGATCGTGTCTTCGCTTGTCGATCACTTTCCTTGCCGCCATTCGCAGCAAAAGCCGCCAAAGATCGTCTCGATCGGACAAGTCCGGAGACCGCCCGTTTTCGGCCGCGTTGTAGAAGCTGTCGAAGACGCTCAGCACGATATCTTCCTCGTCCGAGACGGCTCGGTTTTGCCCAGACAACCGGCCCCGAACGCTGCGCGCGAGACGGTCGAAGTAATGCTGCCAAATGCGATTCGCGGCAGTCGAATCACCTACCTTCACCAAATGAATCCAGTGGCTGACATTCGTGCTTTTTGACATACCGGAAAGCCGACAGATGCAATATGGACGGGAACAGAGTTCGAAGATTCAGAACCACTAACCAAACCTGCGTGAACCGCAGAGGTTTGGTTTGGAGAGTCGCCGAGGCGAATACTAGTTCGAATCAACAGACTCTGATGCAATCTTGGTGCGGTACAGAAAAGCATCGGAAGTGAGCAGGGAAACAAGTAGTGCTTTCATGCTGCCGCCACTGTCTTTGTAAGCGCGGTGTGCGTCCTGGAGAACGGGCGCGTCGTTGAGCGTTTCGTTGCGGCCCATCCAAAAACGAAAAGCGTGGCGGACAAAGACCTGTTCAACGCGTTCGCTTTGGGCGAGCTTTTGAATCAGCTCGATGGCGTTGGCGACCTCGCCATCAAGTGTCGGGTCGCCGGAGTCGATGATCTCGCCCTTCGTTTTGACCGGTTTGTCGAGCTCGAGTTCTCGATACAAGCCCGCGTGGTTGTACATTTCAAATGGCAGCCCCAGCGGATCCATCTTCCGGTGACACGTCCAGCAATAGTCTTCCCTGGTGACTCGCATGCGTTCGCGAAGTGTGCTCGTGGGCTCATCGGGAAGCATCGCATCAACTGTGATTGGCACATCAGGAATGCCGCCGCCCAGCAGCCGCTCGCGAATCCATCGCCCGCGCCGAATCGCGTGATTGTCCATCGCATCGGAGTGCGAAACGAGCCAACTGGGATGGGTCAAGATGCCCAGACGTTCGCCTTCGGGGGCGGTGGCCAGGATACGTTCTGGATTCATGGATCCATTACCGAAGCTGCGTCGACTCACCCGAGCATAGATGTCCGGCCCTGACAATTCAGCCTCGGTGACGTCGTGATTGATGTTCGATTGTTTCTTCTTTTCCTTTGGCTTCGGCGGTTCCTTCCCTGGATTTTCCTCCTTCCAAGCTTCAAGTTCGCCCTTCTCTTTCTTCGTCGCCTCAGCCAGCGCCTTCTTCTCTGCAGCAACGGACGCGGCTTTCTCCTGGAGAGAACGTTTCCTGCCGAAATAAACACTATCTGCGTTAGTGGCCACGACTTTGTCAGTGGTCAGCAACTGCTTGAGTACATCTTTGTCTTCCTGCAGGATGAGTTCGATCAAGCGGTCAGTGCTGGCCGTCGCGTCAAACATGGCACGGTAGTGAGACTCTCCCCGGTTGCTCACCCCCGTGTCCGCCAGCGTTTTCGCGTCTTTGCAAATGTAGCCGCCCAGATCGTAGTCGAAGTAATCGCGGAAGAATCGCAGCACGCGCGGCTTGCGGATGCTATTGTCGGCCAGCATGCGTTCGACTTCGCGTTTCACATCCGCCTTGGTGCGCATTCGCCCGTCAATAATTGCCGCTCGCAGCTCTTCGTCTGGCTTGATGTAGCGCAGCGCGTGGTTGACCGCTAAGCCCAGCTCCCAGTCCTGCAGCATCACGCGGCCGTGTTGATCCGGAATGCCGCGCTCAGCAAGTGCTCTGTCACGGTTGGAATGAGGGATCGGGTGGCCGGGGCTGGACTGAGCGGAGCGAAGGAAGCCCCGGGGTTTCGAGCTGTCGCTCTCCAACCCCGGCCACCCATCATTGCACTCGTGACAGAGCACTAGTTCCGGCCGGAAGAGCGCGTCGCGATCAAGGAAGATGGATGATAGACCGAGGACAGCACCATCTTTTTTACCGAGCTTGTCGATGGATTCTTTGGCGATGGCCAGGTAAGCGTCTGATTCCGGTTTGCTGGGCGGACGGAAGGTTAGTGACTCGAACAGATAGTCCACTGCAGCACGCAAACGCTCGTCAGTCACGCCGTCTTCCTTCATCAGATCGTAAACCGGCGTCAGTGGACGTAGAACCTTGGTACTGTACACCAAACTGGTTGGCAGCCCACGAATATCGCCCTTCATCTTGTCCGCGATGGATTTAGGATCGTCAGTGATTTGGTAGGGCTGAGCGATACTGAGCGGCCCATCTGCCATGTAGCGAATGATGTCGTTTGCAACGCTCATGATCTGCGTCGCTTCGGCGCTGTTGACGGTGTAGAAGTCCGGGTAGTTTTCCAGACCATGATCGCGAGCGGATGACAAGACAGCGGGGACACTCTTGACTGCGGTGGCGTAGGCGACCGTCCCGCCTTGCCACTGGATGATACGATCGGTACCGAAGTACAGTTTGAGTTCACCGCCATGGTTGGTGGGAACGTCATCGCCGTGAGTGCGAAGGCCTGGCTTTTCCGGATCGAACTCCGCTTCCGTGTTGATCAATTCGTTCAGTCGCGTGATGTGCTCCTGAGGCGTCACGCGCCAGATGCGTGCCGGAGATGATGTCGGCTTAAGCTGGATGCCCTCGGGCAGCGGGCCAAAGAGCAACTCGTGATCGACGAAATTGCCTTTGTTCGGATCGAGGTGGTCATAGAAACCGCCCTTGTCGCGCATGACACGTGTCAGTTCGCCGACAATCCTGTCTGAAAACTGCAGCCGCTTGATAATCTCAGGCTGATCGGCATCCTCCGGCGGCATTTCCTTTAATGTCACCTGCGCCCAGACGCTTCTCCAAGTGCTGGCGTTGACTTCATCCACAGGTCCCAAGTCATGCAGCGAGAGATTGCCTTCCGGTGCCGTCTCGCCGTGACAGTCGGCGCAGTGGCTTTGGAGAAACATTTTCGCAAAACTATCAAAGTCTTTGTTGACTGTCTGGCCGGGCGTATAAGTCTCGCCATTCGTGACGGACACAAGGCACCACGAAAGTGCAAACGCCAGCATGAATCTGACCTGACTCATGCCAGCACTTCCTTGAGCGGGCCGTTACCGGTGTCAAACTTTTTGGCCATCTTCTCATCCATGTTGAATCGATCACAGTTCTGGCCGGCGGCGTGAAGCAGCGACGTGTAGAGCGCGTTGATCGGTCGCTTGCCGTCCAGTTGCGTAAAGCAGCCCGTCTTGAATGCGCCGTCGAGGTCGCCTAACAGCATGACCGGCCAGTTGGCACCGTTGGTGTGCTGTTTGTCTGCGTTGTTGCTTGTGTAGACGATCAGTGTGTTGTCCATCATCGTGCCACTTCCTTCGGGCACGCTTTCGAGTGTTTCCATCATCCGCACCAACATACGACTGTTGTATTGGCGAATCTTGATCCAGATCGGATTGTCGGGCTGGTCCATGTGTCCGAGGTTGTGGCCTTGTTGATCGATGCCCAGTCCCTTCCATGCACCAAAGATTTCACCACGGCCGGAGCCGATAGTCAGCGTGTTAGTGATCCCTGAGGTGAGCGCCGAGATGCCGAGGTCCAGCAGAACATCGTGCCAGTCGGTTTCGAATCCCGGGTTGGTGTATCGCTCGTCCACCGCGGGGGCAAACTTACGCAAGTGATCTGCAACCGTGTCTAAGCGATCACGCAATCCATTGACCTCATGGAATCCCTGGACGTATTGGTCGTAACGCTTTTGGTCCGCAAGCGGAAGCGATTGTCCTTTGGTGGAGGCGAGCTTTTGGATCTGGTTCATCACACTCGATCGGGCTTCGTGCTGCAACCGAATGTCGCCTGTGGAAATGCCACCGTAGAGCATCTGATAAAGATGATTCGGATTCGAATGCATGAAGATCGGCTGACCTGCGCCGCTGGCTGATAGCGTTGCAATGGTTGGCTTGGTCTTCATGTTCTCGATTGAATCCATGCCGATGCACAGATGAGGCAGAAGCGTCTGAGGCAGGGCCTTGCTCAATTCATAGTCGATCGTCGATGCACTGGGCGGCACGCCGTCACTACCGCGATAACCACCGAGCGCACCGAAGAAGGCGCTGTGCGAGGGACTGGTGTGGAGGCCGTGCAAGCCGTTGATGATGTGCAGTCGTTCTTTGTAGGGTTCAAGAGCACTGATCGGCTCGGGGAGTTTGGCGTTCGCAAGCGAGCCGCTGCTCTTCATACCTTGCGGAATACAGGTCTTCGGATCGAAGCCCTGGTTCTGCATAAAAAAGACAATACGCTTCGGCGTCGTGTTGCCGATGGGCGATGGCAATAAGGGTGATGCCATAAGTCGTTCAGGAAAAAGCGAGGCCCCCAATGCGGCACCAGTGCTAGCTGCGATTCCTCGCAACAGTCTTCTACGGTTGAGCATGATTGATCTTTCAACGAGATTGAACGGTCGACTGTTTTTGGGGTTACTGAACGGACTTGCTGATCCGGAGAGACTCTACTTCTCGTGTTCTAATTCACATGGTCGCACGCCCTACCACAGGGCAGACAGCAGCGACGGGCAATCGTGGTTTGAACTCAGGGTGGGATGGTTAGGCAGAGTTTGTCGTCGCATCACGAAGTCGCAAACCCAGTCTAATCTATCCGGGGGCTCGCCGTCACTGTATTTTCGGTAGGTCTTTACTGTGGAACCTCGATTGGCATATTCGGCTTGAGCTTCGGTTGGAAGCATCGGGTCCAGACGACGCAGCGTTTCAGTTGCCTCTTGCGAGGTGATGTGTTCAACCGGGTTGACGACTTTCGGCAGTGGAAACATGTTATTCGCGGAATGCCCAGAGGAACAAGAGACGCGCGAAGCCACAACGTTGCTCCAGCGACCGATGAGATGGGAAAAGTTAATTCGCCTGGGCTCCAGCCAACCTCAGTTTTTTGACAATCTGAACAACGACCAGCACGCAAGCACCGACAAGTACACCGAGCACAGCATGGCTGGCCATTTCGCCCACTGCCGCCAGCGCAGGCCCCACGCCTTCAACCTGTTGCAGAAGTTGTTTCATCGCCTCAATCCGGTGGTGCACGGGGGAAATTCCATGAGCCAGAATTCCGCCGCCGACAAGAAACATGGCAGCCGTACCCGCGATGGTCAGGAACTTCATCAGGTATGGAGTGCCTGTCACGATCATCCAGCCAAGTCGAACTCGCACCGCCGAGATCGACTCCCCCGGCGTGTCTGCCGACGTTTTCGAAAAATGCAGACCAACGTCGTCCAGTTTGACAATTCCTGCGACCAATCCGTAAACGCCGACCGTCATGAGGATGCTGATCAAACTTAATACGCCTAACTGGGTTGTAAAGGCGGACGTGGCGACCGTTCCCAGAGTAATGACGATGATTTCGGCGGACAGAATAAAATCGGTGCGAATCGCGCCTTTGACTTTCGACTTCTCGGCTGCCACCAAATCCACTTCGGAATCGGCGACGTTGGCCGCGTGTTGTTTTCGATGTTGCTGCTCCTTCTCGGGGTGCAAAAACCCGTGAGCCAGCTTTTCACAGCCTTCGAAACACAGAAACGTTCCTCCGGCAATCATTAACGGCTCAATCAACCACGGTGCGACTGCACTCAGGAGCAGCGCCGACGGAATCAGTATCGATTTATTGACGAACGAGCCTTTGGCAACCGCCCAGACAATCGGTAGCTCGCGGCTCGCCTGAACTCCGCTGACCTGCTCTGCGTTCAGTGCCAGATCATCACCCAGAATTCCCGCCGTTTTTTTGGCGGCAACTTTCGTCAGCGCAGCCACGTCGTCCAGAACGGTTGCGATGTCGTCGAGTAACATTAGTAGGCCACTAGCCATAACATCCCCTGATCCGAAGTGTTCTATCGTTTCTGTGCGTTGCGCACTGACGACCTCTATAAACCGAGCCTTGGCGGTTCAATCTGAGTTGCGGCAACAGCCCGTTCTTCTGGGTCGAATGAGTACATTCCGCCGAAACTGGTATCGCCGTGCCAAGGCAGATTCGGCGGAACTTTCCTCGCCACCGACCCGCGTTTTCCGGGTCTCACCTGACGACCAGACCAGTCCAGAAGCTCCATTTATGCGATTTCCGAAAAAAGCATGATGACGCAGATCTACTTCAACAATGGGCTGCCGGGAGTCCAGATTCGTGGTGACGCAGAAGCTTCAGACTCTGCTGGCGCTGCAGCACGTTCAATACGTCGGGCCTTCATTCGCACATAAGGCGGAACAAAACGACCTCGGTAGCCAAAATGCGAAACGTCTGCTTTATAGTCGGCTCGTTTCGGTTCGCGCAGGTCTTCGATCACAAATCCTGCCAGACATAAATCACCAACGATCTGATCCAGCCGATGCAGGTACTCCGTGGCACCGGATTCGCGGTAGGACGTATCCTGCTGTTGCGGCAGTGGGCCTTCATGATAGTACTCAACGCCGATCACAAATTGGTGACGATCATTGCGATGACTGATCTGCAGGCTGACAGGCTGCTTGTGCTGACTGATGTACACGCCATGACTGCGAAGCACTCGCGCGACACCGGCATAAACCGGTTTGAGATCAGGCACGTAGCAGGTACTCACCGGCTGATGCACGATGTCAAAAGACCCATCAGCCAACATGCTCAGGTCATCCATCGAAGCATGAACCGTCTGCACCTGAAATCGTCGGCGTTTTGCTTCGCGCGCATCCAGTCGCAGCATGGATTCACTGAGATCCACAACGGTGACGTTCGCTCCGGCCGCCGCATATAAAATCGACTGCCAACCTCCGCCAGACGCCAGACACAGTACATTCAGACCAGCGACGCTCTCGGGCAGCCAGCCGCGTCCGTCCAATGCCTGCAGAGGCTTGCGACATTCATCATCCGTTGCCACGCGAGCGAACAGGCTGCCACTGTCGGCCAATCGATCCCAGGCCTGTTGGTTCGTGTTACGATAGTCCACTACTTTTCGTCCTGATCACGCGGCGTCTGTGGCGGAACAATATCGATATCGTTATTACGCCGCTGACGATCGCCAAGCTGAAACGTGATCGCCCCAATCACGCGCTGCCGGTCTCGGGCAAAAGCGATGAATTTCACCAGAAGTTTCTGTTCAGGTGTTTGTGCTCGGTTTAACTGAGCCAGGAATTCCAGTCGTGTTCGCGCTTCATCTGAGGGCATGGTCATCAATGAATGCTGTCGGTCCTTATCCTCCAGATTGACAAAAGCAGCGACGATTTCTTCTTCCGACACAGGGAACTCTTTCGTCAGCCTGTTGCCAAGGACCATCGTCGATTGCTTCAGAATGACGAGCAGATTCTGAAACACCCAAAACTTAAAAAATCTACGGTCGGAGTTTTCCTCAATGATCTTTTCGAACTGCATCCGCCACGCATCATCACTCACGTTGGCCAGCACGGAGTTCAGAATCTTCTGGCCTTGCAAAACTAACGCTTCACGATCCGCTGAATGCTGAAACTCCTCAAACAGCCAAAGCGAATAGGCCAGCGAACGATGCTCGGGCGAACGCAGTTGATTAATTTCCGTGGACACAACGTCGGGAATTTGAATATCACGCCGCGAGAGGGTGATAATTCGTTCGCATTCCTCAAGTGTCAGATGCAATGGTTGAAGCGACGTCTGTCCCCAACCTGTGAATTCCACAATAGCGACCGTAGAAGACTCCGCTCGTTTGTTGATGCGGGCCTTTGCAAATGCAATCTGCTGTTCGCGAGTCATGCCGGGAAAGCTATCCCACTCAAAACGCGACAGCGACGACCACCAGTCAGAATATCTTTCCAAAGCGTGTTCGAGTTCAGGATCAGCCTGAACGGCTTGATTCAGGGCGTCGATCTCACTCTTCCGGTCTTTCGTTTTCAGGGCAAATTCGGCATAGCTCGCCTTCACCATCTTCTGCTGTTCGGTATCGAGATTACGAAATTCCTGAAGACGGTTATTCAACAGAGCGTGTTCTTCACTGCTGGCTCCAACGAACGCGAGCGCCCCAGCGCAACCAATGGCGAGTCCGACCATCGGTATCACTGTGCTTTTTGCTGATTGCAAAAGACTCATGGAGGGTCTCCATTCTCGGAAGGCTCAGAAGAACTCGAAACGTCTTTCAGAAACTGCACATCCGGAATACGCCAAAGCTTTGGATATCTGAGGTATAGATCAAGGTCTTTGAGGATTAGGGCGTCTGTCGAATCGGGCTGTTCGCGACGTGCTTTTCGAGATAGCATCAGCCCTGCGGAACATGCTAAAAATCCAGCAAGGCACCAAATCAGCCCCTTTGATAGTAGGGTGCCTGGTAACAGCTTCTTGAGAGACCACCGTCCGGTATTTTGAACACCAGACTCGCCGCTCTCTGCGATGGCACAAATTGACGACAATGTTTTCTGTGTGAATTCGCCGCTCGCAGTCGCGGATTCAAGAGAATCCAGAAGCTGCCAAGTCCGATCCAGACACTCGGCATCCCGGCGAAGCGGCGCGTTGTCTTGTAACATCCGCTCAACGCGATCAGCATCCTGCTCGGGCAATTCACCGTCCAGATACGCAACGAGCTCCGTGATTTGAGGGTCATCGTTCCCCACAATCTCGTCGTGCTGCAGGTTGTGATTCTGTTCCGTCATCTGAAGGACTTAAGTCAATTGTCAGCCACGAATAAAACTTGATTACAATTTGCCGTCGAATGAAAACCGGCCGTCACAGGAATTTTTCGAGTGCTTCCTTTAGTTTGCTTCGAGCCCGTGACAGCAAAGACTTCACCGCTACTGTACCGAGCCCCATGATTTCGCCGATTTCTTCGTAACTCATTTCTTCAAACTTGTGCAGAATGACGGCTGTTCGCTGGCCTTCGGTGAGTTCTTCAACTGCACTTCGCACGACATCCTGCATCTCACGGGAATCAAGCTGTCTGGTGGGCATAAGAGCCGACTTATCTGCCAGGATTTGCTCCTGAGGACGAAAATCGTCATCGGCAGAACGATTCCCGAGCGGGATTTCCCGCCGTCTTGCTGCCCCACGCTTCTGATTACTCGCCAAGTTGTGGGCGATGCGAAATAACCATGTCGAGAAACGAGCGGTTGGTTCGTAACGCTCCCGCGATTTGTAGACGCGTAGAAAGGCTTCCTGAGCAAGATCTTCACACGTGGTACGGTCATGAATCAGGTGAAAGAAAAAGCCTACCAAGCGATCCTGATAACGCTGCACCAATTGCTCAAACGCATCCTCATCACCCGCTGAAACCTTCAACATAAGCTGAACGTCGGGGTCTGACAGGTATTGATTCTGGAAAGACTGCGAGACCAAACCGGGCCACTCCACCGCACGTCGAAATTCGATGAGGAACGACGATGCCGATCCTTTGCAATTTTAAAGACTCAGAAATCAGGCAGGCGATTCATCGGTATTGTCGAATAATCCAGTCAGCTTGGCAAGCGGCGAGCGATGGTCCTGGAATTCGTAGAATCAGGTTTTGGCCATAAAAAAACCTCGGTTCAAGTGAACCGAGGTATGACCCCAAGGGGATTTGAACCCCTGTTACCGGAATGAAAATCCGATGTCCTAGACCTAACTAGACGATGGGGCCGAACAGGTTTCCGAGATTCTATGGACGCGGCACAGGATAAGCGATGTGAAGCCACGTTTCAAACTCAGATGACAACTGAGCCCGAGGTTTCTTCGGAAGGATTTTCCGAGAACTTCAGTTTTTCACTGAGAATTGCTTCCAAGACCTCCTGACGGTGCACTGAAACATCCCGAGGAGCTTCAATTCCTATGCGAACCTTGTCGCCACGGACATCTACGATCGTAACGACGATGTTGTCATTAATGATGACGTTTTCGTTTCTCTTCCTTGACAATACTAACATCTTAAGTCTCCTTTCCCGCACCGTCGAATCGCTTACAGAACCTCCTTAAACAGGTTAGTTGACAGGCGCGGAGTATTTGTTGGCGCATGATAGCGCAGATTCTACCGCCGTCAAGAAGTGAACCAGCAATTGCTGCCAAATCCATGCCTTCCTGTCAAGTCAATCGCTCTTTGGTAGAACAGGAAAGGGTGACACTTTGGTGCCACCCTTTCCGGCAATACGTCTGACAGCGACAAGACTGTGCTTAGATCAGATCTTTCAGCTTTTTCAGGGCGCGAACCTTCACGACCTTTTTGGCTGGTCGTGCGGCAATCTTAATTTCTTCGCCAGTTGCTGGATTTCGTCCCATGCGTTCTTTAGTTGAAGGACGTTCGTGAACATAAATCTTCAACAAACCAGGCAAATTGAACACGCCAGGTCCCTTGCTGATGTTTGCAGCGATCAATGCTTCCAGAGCGTCAATCATGCCGCCAACTTCCTTGCGGGTGTGGCCAGTTGCTTCTGCCAGTGCATTCAGAATGTCGGTCTTGGACAACGGCTTTTCAGCTTTCTTCGCCATCTGATTAAATCTCCTTCGCCTGAAAAAATGAGTGGAATGGACTTAAGAGCAATCGGGGATGCCCCGAAGTTCGAAATCCCCGTGTTTTTTGCAGGCCGAAGTAGAGTTCTGATCGCGAGAAGTGTCAACACGACCAAAGTCGAATTTCCTCTATTTCCTTTAGTTTTCAGTGTTTCAGGGCCTTGGTTGCCGGTTTCGGCAGAAAAAATGGTCTCAAATCTTTGCGACGAACAAAAAAATCCCAGTAATTTACCAGATCCTGAAACCGGAGGAGTCGGGAATTGACGACTGTTTGGCCAATTCTTGAACTGGCGACTTGGTATCATCTGCACCAGACTATCACCTACTTCGGCTGCCCCAAAGTCCATCTTCTCCACCAATGGCACGAGGCCATTGGGGTCAAACTTGGGACAGCCCAACTACTACAACGGCAACTGAATCACTCATGTCACTTCGAGTCATCTCCGGACAATACCGACGACGCATACTGAAAACGCCAGCAGACGATTCAACACGCCCGTACACCGATCGTGTGCGTCAAATTGTGTTCGACCGTCTGCAAGCCTACATACCAAACGCACGCGTCGCCGATGTTTTTTCGGGTGTTGGTTCCATGGGAATGGAATCATTAAGTCGCGGTGCGCACTCCTGCGTGTTCTTTGAAGCAGACGCAGACATTCACAAGCTGCTTGTGACGAATGTCACAACCATTGCACCGGAGGCCCGCACGATTTGCTGGCGTACCGATGTTCGCCGCACTTCGTTTAAGCCTCACGGAGGCGAAGATATGATGCCCTACACCTTAATCTTCTTCGACCCGCCATACAAAAATGCAAACGAGATCGATCCGGGAAAGCCGCTGGCCGCCAGCCTGAAACGTTTGGCTCGCGACACAATTTCAACACCCGACGCAATTCTCATTCTGCGAACACCAGACCACACCGAGGCTCCGCAATTGCCGTCATGGCAAGTTCACGACTGCTGGGAGCTCTCATCAATGATGATCTGGATTCTCGTGAAACAACCAATGACAAATGAGCTGGATTTCGCCGACGAAGCTGCGTCAGACCTTGAAACACCGGATGCTGAGACGTCGCAAGCATAACATCATCGCAGAATTCATAATCAACCATATTGGTGAGCGGGGTGGCGTAAGCCACCCGGTACGGCAAACTTTAGGTGCCTTTTGTGCCGTGGCGAGTATTCTCGATCAAGGCTTATCGCGAACGAACGTTGTCCGATAAGCAGACAAATTTGCGTTCAGGCCCGGATGGGCCGACACAGCATCTGCCGGGGCCGTGAGGCCCCGGAATTGCGGCAGAATAGTATGCAAAGTTATGAGTTCGCTGCTCTAACCGATTGAGCTACGGCCCCGTGTCGAAACCTGACACTACTGATCGTGCGACGGGTTTCGCACTGCTGCATGTTAATGTTCGATTGAATTTTCAGCACCCGGACACGCCAAAATCTGCGAAGGTCTGGAGATCTTTCCAGTTTGCGAGGGAAAGATCAACAGTTCTTTAAGATTCGGTCAATGTTTGACAGAGTCCCCAGTCTCGTGCATCCCTGGATGAGGATTGCTATATTTGTTGACTGGGCCATGAACACTTCAGCAATCTGTGGATAAGGCGAAAAAGATGATACAGTTCGGACAGCGGAAACAGTTCTCTCGTCGTTCAATGATCGCATCTTCGGCTGCAATTGCTGCCGCGGCCGGGCTGGGATTGTCCGGAAACCTGCTGGCTCGTCCGCAGAATGTTTTGCCAAGTGCAGTTGGCAGTGAGATGAGTTTCGGATTGGTGACGTATCAATGGGGCAAGGATATGGACTTGCCTTCGCTGATTGACACATGCGAAAAGTCCGGGCTGACAGGGGTTGAATTGCGTACGGAACATCGCCACGCTGTCGAACCCTCACTGTCAAAGGCAGAACGCGACGATGTGCGAAAACGATTCGAAGCCAGTTCTGTCGAACTGGTTGGCTATGGTTCGAATGCACAGTTTCACGAAGCTGACCCAGCCAAAGTGAAGGCGAATATCGAACTCACAAAGCAGTACATTCAGCTCATGCATGACTGCGGCGGCTCGGGTGTCAAAGTGAAACCGAATGGCTTTGTCAAAGATGTTCCACACGAAAAGACAATCGAACAGATTGGTAAAGCTCTGAACGAAGTCGCCGAATACGGAGAAAAATACGGTCAACAGATACGAGTTGAAGTGCATGGAGCCGGAACGCAGGAGCTGCCTGCGATGAAGGCGATTTTCGACATCGCCACGCATCCCAACGTCGCCGTCTGCTGGAATTCAAACGCGGAAGATCTGAAGGACGAAGGGCTGAAGCATAATTTTGATCTCGTTAAAGATCGTTTCGGTGCGACCGTACACGTGCGAGAACTGACGATGAACGATTATCCTTATGACCAACTGTTTCGTCTGTTCAAAGAAATTAAATACGCAGGCTGGATCTTGCTTGAAGCACGCACAGAACCGATCGACAAAATCGCCGCACTGATTGAACAGCGGCAGGCGTTTGAAAAGTTGACAGCAGGGTAAGCAGAAAGTCCAACACATGAAGTTTGTCTTAGCACTTGATCAGGGCACCACAAGCAGTCGCGCGATTCTGTTTGATCACGCTGGAGTCGCAGTTGCAACAGCGCAGCAGGAGTTTACGCAGTACTTTCCGAAACCGGGCTGGGTTGAGCATGATCCGGAAGAAATCTGGGAGACTCAACTTGCGACCGCTCAGGCGGTGTTGCGAGATGCACATGTTGACGCGAGCCAGATTGCCGCCATCGGAATTACCAATCAGCGTGAAACAACAATCGTCTGGGATCGCCGCACAGGTAAAGCGATCAGCAACGCCATCGTCTGGCAGGATCGTCGCACGGCGGAAGTCTGCGATGCACTTCGGCGTGAAAAGGCCGATCGAATCATTCGCAAGAAAACGGGACTCATTCTGGACGCCTATTTCTCTGCGACGAAGCTGCAATGGATATTGAAGCACGTCAAGGGAGCTCAGCAAAGGGCTGAAAAAGGTGAACTGGCATTTGGCACCGTAGACTCTTGGCTACTGTGGCGACTGACAGAAGGGCGAGTCCACTCCACCGATCCCAGCAACGCCTGCCGCACGATGCTGTTCAACATCCACAAGGGCGATTGGGACGACAAACTGCTGCGGTTGTTTGATGTGCCACAGAAAATGCTGCCGGACGTGCGGTCATCCAGCGAAGTCTTCGGGACCACAACTTTACTTGGCGCGGAGATTCCTATTGCAGGCATTGCGGGCGATCAGTCGGCGGCGTTGTTCGGTCAGATGTGTCATCGTCCGGGAATGGTGAAGAACACTTACGGCACCGGATGCTTCATGCTGATGCACACCGGCGACAAACCGATGACGTCGAAGAACAATCTACTGACGTCCGTCGCATGGAAGATCAATGGCAAGACCGAATACGCATTGGAAGGAAGCATCTTCATCGCCGGTGCCGTCGTGCAATGGCTCCGCGACGGCTTGGGTATTATTCGTCAGTCCGCAGACGTGGAAGCATTGGCCAGACAGGTTCCGGATTCTGGTGGAGTTGTCGTGGTGCCGGCCTTCGCAGGTCTGGGCGCGCCACACTGGGATTCGTGGGCGCGAGGTTTGATGATCGGGCTGACACGTGGCACAACGTCAGCGCATATTGCTCGAGCTGCTCTGGAGAGCATTGCGTTTCAGGTGGCCGACGTGTTGAACGCCATGCAGGCCGATGCCGGTCTGAAAGTCCGTGAGCTGCGCGTCGATGGTGGCGCATCGGCGAATGATCTTTTGATGCAGTTCCAGGCAGATGTCATGGGAGTGCCCGTGGTGCGGCCACAAGTGCTTGAAACTACCGCGCTGGGGGCCGCGTATCTCGCGGGACTGGCTGTAGGTTTCTGGAAAAACAAGAAGGAAATCGATTCGCAATGGAAGGCTGATGCGAAGTTTATCCCAGCGATGAAGAACTCCGATCGCGAAGCAAAAATGCATCGTTGGCAACGTGCTCTTGAAAGAAGCAAGGCATGGGAAGAATAAGGATCGAACCGCTTATTATGGTCTTATCAGCCGTCACGCGCTGGCGTCGGGTTCTGTAAAAAACCGTGAGCTATCGCTCTGCGCCACTCACCTTGCGATTAAAGTAGCCATCACTCTCCGAGTGACGAATGCCCAAAGGGCCGCGTTTTATGGCCTGCCTCACTCGGAGAGTGAGGTCTACTATAGGAACTGAGTGCCATTGATCTGGCGTTCTGCGGCGAATTCAATTGCGACGCCTTTTGCTCAATGGCCAATTCCACGGAGATATTCCTCAGATGAACGCACTTCCCCGAATTCTATTCAACACGGCTTTGGCAGTTGCGATCGTTGTTGTGATTCACATCGCGCTGCCTGCACTTCGCGCACAGGAAATCACGGTTCCACCGGCTGAACTCAAAGCACCGGATTTCTACACCAGATACATCAGCGCTGATGGTTATCCGATCGTCGCTTCTGCGAACGTCAATGACTACGCTCTGAGAGAGGCCGCGTTTCTCGTGAACATGCTGTTGGCGAAGCGGCCTGATGTGCGAGACGCCATGATCAAGAGTGGCTCGCGAATGTGTATTATCAGTTCCAGTGAATTCACAACAGACTTGCCGGAATGGAAATGGATGGCAGATGCTTCGCAGGACAATAAGGAGGCTGACGGCGTTACTGCCCGAGATTTCTGGGACGCGCGAGCACGCGGGATGGGTGGCTCAGAAACAGATCCCTATTGTTCGTGCGGAGAAGAAAATCTGCTGAACTTTCGTGGCGATCCGTATTCGACGGAGAACATTTTGATCCATGAGTTCGCTCACAATATCCATTTGCGTGGGCTCATCAACGTCGATCCTGCGTTTGATCCACGACTCAAAGCCGCTTATCAAAAGGCCATGGCGGCTGGGTTGTGGAAAGGCAAATACGCTTCCGTCAATCATCATGAATACTTCGCGGAAGGTGTTCAGTCATGGTTCGACAACAATCGCGAGGACGATCACGATCATAACCATGTCAATACGCGCGAAGAACTGCTCGAATATGATCCGGAGCTTGCCACGCTGTGTCGAGAAGTCTTCCGCGATACCGAACTGCGATACTCGAAAGCCGTGACTCGACTTGATGGTCATCTGCAGGGCTATGATCCATCACTCGCTCCGACCTTTGTCTGGCCGGAACGACTTCAACTGGCAAAGGAGATGATCCACAAGACGGCATTGGAGCGAAATCGTAAGGCTCAGGAAGTCGGAGAGTGACGTCAGAAATAGTTCCGGTGAGCGGAGTGGCGTAAGCCCTCCGGTACGTTGTCTTCGGGTTATGATAAATTGAAAACTCGCAACTTCAAAACTTCGCCCTACGGTACCTCGTTTTTGTACCGGCAAGCTGACGCACGCCGCTCGCCTTCACTCAAACCGCCGCTTGGAGTGTTCCGTCAGTTATGAAACATCGTGGTGGCGTGCTGAGAATTTGTTCGGTAGACTTTCGCGGTCTCGAAATACTTAACGCGAAACTTTTGCCGCAGGCTGCGGAGATTGATAAATGACTGACGCATCCGACGATCTGAATGACCGATTGACTCGCGAATTTGCTCGGCGCGACAAAAAGACGAAGCAAGTGAGTGTTCAGGCGAATGCAGAACTGATCACTCGAGATACCAACGAATCAGTGTCTGCGACTGGTTCCAAAACTCAAGCGCCCTCGGCCGCTGACGTGGAACGCGATCAGATGGGAATGATCAATCGACTCCGGTTACGGAATGCAGAATCAGCACATCAGCTTGAAAGAGCTCGGCTGGCGTATCGCACGGAAATGCAGTTGATCACTCATCAGTCCGATGCCGCGATTCGTGAAAGCCGCGCGTTTTGGGATGCGAAATCGGTCGAAGTGGCTGAAACAATCAAGACATATGTGCAGGCCACCGTTCGAGCACTGGAAATTGATCGACTGGATTCTCGAAATGCTGATATTCAGCGAGCCTATGAAGTCGCGGCCGCAGCCTTGGAAAAGGCCCGGTCAGCCAAACTTCCGGAGGTGCTTAAGGATCGGTTGATGCAGGACGTTCTGGACAACTTCGAAAGAACATTGTCCCGCATACAGAATGATACCATCGTTTCAAAATACGACCTCGATTAGCAAGGGCTGAGAGCCCTTGACCCAAAGGAGCCTCCCGGCTCGTTGACATTAGCCGCTCACGTTGTTCGCTTCCCGAAAGATGCACGCACCGTGCGCGTCAGACACCGAGTAAGATACTAGCCTCGCATTCCGCAAGATATGGCCTACGAACCGAAAACTACCGTTGATGATTCCGATGACGAATCGGCGAACGGCCATATTCTGCTGGCTGGCGGCGTGTTCCTGTTTATCGCCGGCGCGGTTGTTGGTTCGATGCTGTATGCCTTTGGCATTGCCGGAAGGCACTTTGATGTCTCCACATTGCGCAGCGGTCTGTTGACGTTTGGGATTATCTCGCTGGCTGTTGCGATCGGCGTTGTTTTGATGACCGGTGTGATTCGATTGTTAACCATCTTCTGGCCGCGCTCACTGACGATCTGGTCCGAGGTGCGTTTATTGCGACGAGCGAAAAAACGAGCGTTGTCGCTGCTGAGTCGCCGACACGGTATGCAGGAAGAACGTGCTCGACTGACAGCAAAAATGCAAGCGACTTACGTGATGGAAAAAGAATCAGCAAAAGTCGCGAACCAGCAGGCATTGCAGGAATTGCGAGGAGCCTTGCAGCTATCGATGGTTCGCAGTTGTGAAATTGTGTTCGAACATCTGAACCGAACTCTGGATCAGTATCATGAGTTGATTGCAGAGATCGAGGCATCTGCATTACCAGCAGTCGAAAAGAAAGAATTGCTCGATGCGCTGAGTGCAAAGCTGAATGTTGAATCGCTGGGGCAAAAACAACAGTCGGCTCAGCAAATGATGGAAACGGCGATCTGGGAAATCCGCTTCAGCAAAGCTCGCATGATGGCGAAGCGAAAGTCCACCGCCGCCATCGACTATCTTCAGAAGATTCGCCAGCGAACGGAGAGTCATCGAATTCTACTGAAGATCGACGCATTGATCCGCGAACTGACGGCGTCGGCGTAGTGACTGCGTCAGCGTAGTGCATGAGCGTCAAATAAGCTCGGTCGAACAAGGCGACGTCACTCATTGATTCAGAAATGAGCTGCGTCCATTCCGCCGTCATTTGTATGTCTGCAAATTGACGAAACGCACCTGATCAATGTTTTCGGCGAGATCCGAAAAATGCGGATCAACGAATCCAACATCGGCGAGCGATTCAAAGTCCGATTCGTCGCCCAACGCATCGCTTGACTTCATTACCACCAATTCTTCGGCGGCATACATCTCGCAAAACGCCGCCGCGATAGAATCGGACGTCACATCCCAACTGTTCGGAAGTCCCAGGTTAGGGTACTCCCTGGCGAAACAAATCCCCACCTGAACGATGGCGATGATTGGGTTTTTCGAGTTGACTTTAGAACCCGAAAACGGCTGCTGAAGGTCGGTCATCGTTTCATATAAATCAACACTGCCGAGGATTTCATGGGCGATGCGGGCCGTATGTTGCAGCAGATCAATGCAAACCCAGTGCGCAAACTCTTCCTCAAGAGGATTGGCACGATGAACTTCGCGAACCGCGTCCACCACTGGTCCGCCACCGACAATGATCAGGGTCAAAGGGTGTGGGTTTTCACGACACCATTTTTGAAACTTCTGTTTCAGGTTTGGCATTGTCAGCAGACTGCCGCCAAGTTTAATAACGCGCACTCGTTTCATTGTTTGACCTTATTCTTGTGAGTGATGATAAAGGGACGCAGGTGAGTGATGATAATGGAGTGATGATAATGGGACGCAGCTCATTGATTCAGAAATAAGCATCGCGGTAGATGTACCGATGAAAGTCAAGTGGCGTCGGGCGTGATGACGCCGGATTTGTTTGGGTTTTCTTTGGGGGCGTTTTGTGTGGTTGCCGCGTTGTTCACCTGTGTCAACGGTACTACGAAGTCATCTGACTTCCCAAAAGCGTTCATGCCAACATTGCCCCTCGGAGAGGTTCGTTGGCCGCTCAAGGAGTGATCCGCCAAGCGGCTTTTTACTTGAGGCTGATGGGATCTCCCGCCCCGTTTTCCAGAGAACGCAGGCGCGTTTGGAATGTCCACGCATGCACAGGTTCTATGACTCCGCCGTGTTCGTCGATGCCTTGCCATAAACGGCAGCGACGATATGGCCTTCTCCCTGTCAGGACAGGATCGGCACACGAAAGTGGTGCCGCCATGTTCAGGCAGAACACCGCAAATAGAAAACCGGGAGCTCAATGGCTGGCCTGCGTTTCCCTTCGCACGGACGCTCAAGACAGACCGGTGACTCGATCCGCCCCTCCGCTGAAGGCCGAAGCTGTTGGCTAAACTTTCTTCGTAAGATATTTGCATTCTCTATTCCAAACCGGTTTATCCCGGCACACTGCGTCCCATTTGCCTTTCCGATTTTCCAGACGTCAGCAGAGACGTTGTCACCAGACTTGTAATCCCAACACTCTCCCAACTGGTCCAGGAACCGTCAGCCGCCTGAGTGACCTCAAGAAACTGAATCGCATTTTTCTGCATGTCATCAATCGATTGCCCCTGCGCCTGGAGTGCGGTCAGACACAGGGCGATCAACAGGCTGGTTGAGCGAAGAAAGATCCGGTTCATGGCTTATCTATCCTTGTGGAATATCATTAGAATGTGACGTCTGTGATTTAGAGTCTGACTCTGTTTCTGGCGCGCACGGTGCGCGCAGGTTTCAGGCAAGCGAACAACGTGAGCGATTTTCTGGCAACGAGCCGGTAGGCTCCTTTGGGTCCAGGGGTCTCACCCCTTGTTCGGCGACTACGCATTGAGCATTGCACGAACATCGACACTCAGTCCCGGCAGCAGTAAGCCGGAGGCAACGTCGCCAATCCGAAAGACGCCATGTTCTGTGTAGTTGCTGCCCAAAAGCACCAAGACGGTGACCAGGTTTTCAATTGGATCGACGATCCAGTATTCAGAGATCCCGGCTCGAGCGTAGTCAATGCGTTTGTCTTCATAATCACGCTGCCGAGCGTCTTTGCCGGGGCTGACAATTTCCAGTGCGAGGTCGAGGTGAGTCGGATAATCCACGTCGGGATCTGGAGCATTTTCTGGTGCGATGTACAGGAGGTCTGGTTCGCGAATTGTCCCAGGGAAAAGTCGAGATGGAAGCGGAGCCAGCAACACTGTGGCCGTGGACTGGTCAGAAACGGCCTTTCGAAATTCGTCAAGCAGCCAAATCAGAATTCTTTGATGTTTGAGCGTTGGCATTGGTAGAATTTCCAGGCGTCCGTCAACAAGTTCGGCCATTCTGTTGGTGTGAAACTTCAGGAAATCCTCGTCACTCCATCTGCCTTGAACAGGCAGCATGTAGGCGGCTTCCCAGGCGGGTTCGCCGTTTGGGGACGGAATTATTGGAGTTGTGACGGACATACTGGATCCCTGGCAATGCGAGCCGCGCGGCTATTTGGACCTTATGGTACATGAAGAATGCGTCGAATGAAACTCCCTTGTCCGAGTTCTGTTGGGTAGTGCTATTGCTTGAAAATAACGCCCCGGAAGGTGGAATGGTTGAATGTGCCACACTGTAGAAAACCGGGGTTTTGTTGCGATCCAAACCCGGCCACCCTGCCGCTGATTTCGCGACTACAATCCGACGTAGGAACGAGCGAGAAATAGGCGACTGGGGCTTCCAGCCTTGTCATTACCCACGAAATAGAGACCCCTGCACGCTTGTCGTGCAGGTGAATACGATTTGTCGTTAGCCTGCAACGTTTAGTACTCCGTCCCCGGCTCGCTTGTCGAGCCGGAACGCAAGTGAAAAACTTTGGCTCATGCCGGACGAGTCGGCATGGGGCCCGATGATTAATGGATTGACCTGCTAATTTCAAATCTTCGCTACTGCCGGGCAAGCCGGCAGCGGGCGATCAGGTGGTCGGTAGTGACAAGGAACCACGTCTGCGGCTCGCCAGCCTGATTTCTCACAGTTCAGGCGGTCACCACAATGACATAAAGTCCCGTACTTCGTGAATTCGTGAATTCGTGGTGGAAAACGACGCGTCCTCCTGAGCTATTTCTCCCGAAGCCGCCTTATCGCAAACACTCAGAATCCACCAGCCTGAGTCACGCACTTCCCATCGTTTCCACCGCCGCTCAAATCAATCACCCGATCCGCTTCGACCTTTGATCCGTCGTAGATCAAAACGCCCCGGTGAGGGGCGTTAGCGGTGTCCGGCGAGAATGACGACTCTGGTTCATAGTCATCTGAATACCGTTCGCCACTGCTGATCCGCAGGCAGCGAATTTGCCCCCGGAAAAACATTCCGTCGTGATCTTCTCCGACATTACCAATCACGAAGTGGGTCGGACATGATGGTGGTTGAGTCGCAGGTCCAACGCCGGTCTTCTTGCCGTAAAGTGATGATAATGGACTGGAATGGACGGTCACCGATCTGGCTCAAGCCATTCTTGGGCATGTCCGACAGCATCAGATCATTATTCGGAAGCGATTGAAAATCGAACCTTCAGCGGCCATCCGTCGAGCGTAGTCTACTACTGGATTCTTCCAGCGCATAGCACCGGACACCTACCTGATTCGTTTAACGGCGAGCCGTAGGCGTAGGCGAATTTCGACGATACTCACGCGTTCGGCTTACCGTTATACGATGAACTTCTGCATGGGTGCTTATTTTGCGATCGGATGGTCGATGCGAGTCGTGCCAAATTGCTGAAAGGTCCTATTTCATTTTCCACTTGTAGGCCGTGACGGAATTTTTCCAGAAGTACTTTTCCTGGAGTTCTCGCGGTTTGTCGGCGAAGTACGCTTTCACGATGCCTACGACCTGATCCAATGGAGCAACTCCGTCGCTGTTCGGCCAGTCGCTGCCGAAGATAATCCGGTCGTCACCGAACACGTCGATTAATCGATCCAGTCGCGGACGATGCACCTTTAGGTCTTTGACGATCTTACCTGCGATGCGATGAATCACGGCCGACAGTTTGACGAAGATGCTTTTTCGACTGTGCAGATCTTTCAGAAGGTTGTCATAAGCCGCCTGAGTATCCGCCGTCGGTTCCAGACTCGGCAAGTGATCGATGATGATGCGTAAATCCGGCACGATGTCGTTGAGCTGCACGACGGCTTCCAGCAACGGCACCGTCGGGTTGGCAATATCCAGCGACAGATCCAGGTCGGACAGCAGACGCATGCCCTTCATGAATGCATCGTTTTTGATCATCTTCGTGAGATCATAGCCCCACAGGTTGCCGTGCCGAATGCCTCGAAACAGTGGGTTCTTGGCGTGGCGAACGAGCAGTTCGGGGAAGGCCGGTTTCTCCGGCTGCAGATTGCCGACCAGCCCGAGCATCATGTCGTCCGACTGCATGACCTGCAACGCCCACAAGTTGTCTTCGACCCACGGACTGGCTTCGACCTTGATTGCTCCCGTGATTCCCAGAGGAACGGCCAGTTTCCGATAGTCCTTGGGCAGTGAAATGGTAGGCGAGCTGCCGCCCGGACCAACATACGGGGCACCCTGAGGTCGCGATCCGTCGAACAGATGGATGTGCGAATCGATGATAGGAACCGGCGCGATTCTCGCCTCAACTCCCCATGCCGCAGACTCTGACACCGCCGTCGCTCCCAGAGCAACCGTGCTCAGAACAAATCCACGTCGTGTCAGGTGCTCGACAGACGAGTCTGCTTGATGTGAAGATGATTGGCCGACCGTGATGATCGCATTCGCTTCTTTAGACAGTGTCATTGATTGCTGGCCCGTGTCGCTGATGATTCGCGAGTTTGAAGAATTCATTTCAGCTTTCCTGATTGGATTCGTTTCGTTCAAAATACGCAATCCACCCGCGATGCGGAAGTGACAGAAAGGCGAAGTCGCCCGCAGTGTGTGCGTGGGGTGCGCGAGAAATAGCAGTCTGCCGAGAAGGGTTTTAGGTGACTTTTGCTCTCGCCCCGTGCCAGCTCGCCTGGCATGGGAGAAATCAAAGGGAGAAATCAAAGGGGACGCAGCCAATACTGTTCGGCACGGATGTTGCTTGGGGTTTGCGCTAATTCCCAGTCCGGAAAAATGCCAATCTTTGGCACGATTCATGCGCATGTACCCTCTGGTGAATTCCGTCTGCCAGAGTGAC